>ENA-OQDC01000014-OQDC01000014.1-human-gut-metagenome-genome-assembly--contig:-NODE-14-length-140530-cov-9.873963_pt1 | contig 140530 bp, 119 predicted proteins | sample MGYA00242770_ERZ504601 | MGnify/ENA primary metagenome ERZ504601 (study PRJEB26092, sample SAMD00036305) | human gut metagenome | host: Homo sapiens | study: EMG produced TPA metagenomics assembly of...
GTAAGCTTTCGTCGTGGTATTTTTCTTCAGATGGAACATCTGGCGAAAGCAATTGAGGAGGGAGACGCAAGCCTTTATGAGCCAATTATCATACGATGATGAAGATTATTATTTCCAGATATCTGATGAATTGGAATCAGATAAGGAATTTGTTTTGATTATTTACGATATTGTAGATAATCGTAAGAGGGTAAAACTTGCCAAACTTTTGTCCGGTTATGGAAAACGTGTTCAGAAGTCAGCTTTTGAGGCAATGCTGACAACACAGAGATATAACAAACTGATAGAAGAAATTCCGAGATATATTGACAAAACAGAGGACAATGTCCGAATATATAAAATAACAGGAAAAGGCAAGGTAACTTCATGGGGTGAAAGTGCCGGAATTTGATGAAGAGATTGTTCTGATCTAACTAAAAAATGTATAGATAAAACGGAGGAGAAAAATGGCAAAGAAATATTTGTTTTCACCAATTGGAAATACAGATCCTATTAAATATTTATATGATGGCTCTATGATACACATATGCAGATATTATCAGCCGGATGTTGTATATCTTTATCTGTCTAAGGAAATGATGGAGAATCATAAAAAGGACAACCGTTATGTAAAAACCCTGGAGTTGCTTGGAGAGTTTCTGCATCAACAAATTTGAGATTCACATTATTGAGAACTCAGATATGATAGATGTTCAGCAGTATGATATATTTTATAATGAGTTTCATCGGATTATTGCAGAAATAGAAGAACAAAAGGACTCGGAAGATATTCTGCTGGTAAATATGGCTTCCGGAACTCCTGCAATGAAGAGCGCATTGCTGGTTATGGCAACGCTGTCTGAGTACAGATTTTTTACCAAATTCAGGTCTCGAACGCCACAAAAGAAAAGTAATTTAGAACATGAAGAACGGGACGAGTATGATGTTGATGCCAACTGGGAATTAAATATGGACAATGAAGAAGCTGCAGAAAACAGATGCCAGGAAGTAAAATGCCTGAATTTAATGCGTCTTTTGAAAATCGATATGATAAAGAAGCATTTACTTGCCTATGATTATCATGCTGCTTTAGCTGTGGGAAAAGAAATAAAAGAAGATTTAAGTCCTGTTGCATATCAGTGGCTAGAAACTGCAGATGCCCGTTCGCTTCTGGACTGGACAAGGATGAACAGGGTTTTGCCGGAAAATAATGGGATTATTACTGCAGTACGCGGAGAAAATGAAAAGAAAGTCCTGTTTGAATATATGCTGGCTCTGGATTTAAAGGTAAAACGGGGAGAATATGCTGACTTTATCAGGGCGATTACTCCGTTAGGTGTAGATTTGCTTGAAATAGTATTGGAACAGTCATGTGATATTGACATTACCAGATATTATAAGCGAAATAATCAAAGAATCTGGGACAAAAACAGACTTGTCGGTGAAATACTGGATATTTTAAATCAAAAATTTTATCCATTCAGATATGGGCCGGTATATTCTGCTCATCTACTGGAAATTATCCAGAAGAAATGTACAGATACGTTAATGGTGCAGAGAATACAGGAACTGGTAAATATAGAGCAGAATGTGAGAAATGTAGCAGCGCATAACATAGTATCTGTTACTCCTGAATGGATCAAAGAACGCACAGGAAAAAGCGTTGATGATATTTTCTGGATTCTGAAATACGTCTGTGAACAGGTAAAAATAAACACCAGAAAAGAAAACTGGAATTCCTATGATTCTATGAACAAGAGGATTATTGATGAATTAGATAAAGATTGATCTGCCAGATCTTAACTGAATCAGTATCTGTTAATGCAATCCCTGTTTTTCGGACTTTGCTGAAAATTTATTTCTGATAGAAATGAGGTACATATATATATGAGTAAAAAAGGTTATAGTCGTCCCGGATTATTTGGAACTATGAAGCATTATGACGCGGACGGAAACTTTATAGGAGAGAGCCGTCCCGGATGGCTTGGCAGCATGGAGAATTATGATGCCAATGGAAATAAGACTGGTGAAAGTCGTCCAGGCTGGCTTGGAAGTATGGAAAATTATGATGCTAATGGAAACAAAATAGGTGAAAGCCGACCCGATTGTTTTGGAAATATGAATCATTATAATGAAAATGGGCATAAGACAGGACATAGCGATAAAGGTATTTTTGGAGGATGGAACCATTTTGATGAATAAAAAAGATACAAAGATCAACCGAAATGATATGCTGGAATTAACCCGCAGGATGACATTATCCAGAAACTGCTTTGTGCGTGCAGCAGGAGCATATATAGATGACGAGGGATACATAGATAATACCTTCAATGTAAGCTTCAAAAATATGAGCAAACATGATCAGCAGGTAAATCTGGATCTTGCGAAAACCATTCCTTTTTCCAAAACAAATGAACAGTTAAAATGTTATAAATTCCCTGAAGGGGATATGGCATATGACAGCATCCATAAACTACTGATGGCATTATCACAATACGGATTAAAAGATGATCTTCTGGTTCAGACTCTCTGTGAACAGCTTGCGGAGGGAATCTGCAGTACAAGAGATTCATCAAATAGAACAAACCGCTTGCGGGGACAGGAGTTTGGAATTTATATTTATCATGGAATATATGATATCCCCAAGAAAGGCTCAGACCACAGCGAACAGTGGGAATCAGAAGAAATATACAGTTTCCTGATCTGTGTGGTGGCTCCGGTAGATAAAGATTACAATGCCGGAACTCCAAAATGCGGCTTTATTTTCCCTGCCTTTGAAGACCGTTCCGCAGAACCTGGAAAAATAGATGTATTCTTTGAAATACCGGAGCATCTGGACGAAGGATTTCTGAAAAGTCTGATTGTATATCAAAAGATTTGAAAAAACGTGGCATGAAGTTCGTGGGAACAACGGTTATCTATGCCTATTTACAGGCAGTAGGAGTTCTATGTTCTCATGAGCAGGGCTGCTTTTTGGCAAATCAGGAAGCTGAGCATTATAATAGTTATTCATAAGACTGTTATTTCCTGATTTTTATCCATCCTGCATGAAGCAGATATACGCCTGCCGGAATCAGGGAAAGCATGTGTATATTTGTGCAGCTGCCTGTTTCTGCATATGTCGGCAGAATGAGTGTATGAAATGCAAGATAAAGGTATGCGCCTGCAGCAATGAGATTACACAGAAAAAAACTCCAGCCGAAGATACCGGAAATAGAAGCTGTAAGAATGATGACCAGCGTCAGGGTATCAGGAACAAAGGGAAGATGAATAAAATCAAATTCAGGTTTCAGGGAGAGAAATGCGAGCACTGCGTAAAGAAAAAGCACTGCATTTAATGAACTCATGATCTTAAACGGTAAACTGTAAAAAGGTGTAACAGGGCAGTTGGGCCATAGTTCAACATCCAGTTTCTGTGCAAGCTGGGTTGCTGACTTTGTAAAGGTTATGTTTGTCATTACAACAGCTTTATCGCAGTCGTAGAAGTTTGCACCTGCATAGGCTTCCTGAACAGCTTTATTTCCAACGGGATGGGTGTAATATTTACATTGTATCCCATATTTTTTTCGATGTTTGAAAGCAATGATATCGATTCCCTGGTCTCCGGAGCTTTGGGTTACTTTTATTTTAGAAAAATGCTTTCGCTTTAGTATCTTTGCACATTGATATTCAAATTCATATCCATCCATGTGTTGAGTCTCCTGTATTATATAAAATTGTATAGCAGTCCTCGTAAATGATACATTTAAGAGGATTGCTATAGATGTAGTGCATATTTGCAATATATTATATCTGCAACATACCATTTATAGAAATTCAGGAAAATACTGTAAGTAATGAAATGGCTGGTGTTACGGTATTTTCCTGAATTACGATAACAGTCTGCAGCAAAATAAGAATACCATGTTTGATGATAAAGAACAAGTGTTTTGTGAAGAAAAGAAGAATGGGTTATTGTTTACTGGCTGGTTTACTGGTTGCGTTATTGAGACGTTACCGAGAATGGAATAAACAGTAACGAGAATGGTTACTCTTTGCGGGAATTGTGTTATAATAGTGTATGATTTATTGCTGCTGAAAAAAGTGGACAGTTTATAGCAAGCCTATTAAATGCATTATTTACGAGGACTGCTATAGTAATTATACAAAACCGTAAGAGGGGATGAACATTTGAAAAATTTTGAAGAAATTATGTCGGAACGAAAAAACCGTATAGAAGCCAGAAAGGACGAGCTGATCCGCAGGAGTCTGCTGTCTGAAGAATTTCTGGAAATGATCCAGAAAAATAAAAGGCCCTTTGATCTGCTGATGTCTTACTATCAGTGTGCTGTCATGGAGATTGAGACAAAATTCAGAGTGCTGAATCAGGAGTATTCCCTGGAATATGATAAAAATCCTATCGAAGGTATTAAAACCAGAATTAAATCTTATGACAGTATTGTGCGGAAAATACGCAGAAAAAATATTCCCATGTCTTTAACTGCTATAGAAGAAAATATCAAGGATATCGCAGGTGTCCGGGTAATCTGTTCTTTTCCGGAGGATATCTATGAGCTGGCAGACAGCTTTCTGCGTCAGGATGATATTGTACTGATCGAGAAAAAAGATTATATAAAAAATCCAAAACCCAGTGGTTACAGAAGCCTGCATCTGATCGTGCAGGTGCCTATCTTTCTGCAGAAAAACAAAAAAATGGTAAATGTGGAAGTCCAGTTTCGAACTATTGCCATGGATTTCTGGGCAAGTCTGGAACACAAGCTTCGCTATAAAAAAGATATCCCGGCAGATCAGGCACAGCAATTGCAGGAGGAGCTTCTGGCGTGTGCCACCCAGAGTGCTCAGTTGGATAACCGGATGCAGGAAATTCGTAATCAACTGGTCAGCAGAGCTGATAAGGGGAATCAATCCTGAGATAGTTCCTTATTTCAGGAACTTCCTCAATAATTTTTCATAAATTTTTCTATATGGCTGGTATCTCATTGGCAGATCCAGCCATGTTTTTTTGTCTACAATACTCTTATAGTGGGAGAAGGTATGAAAACCGTCTTTGCCATGGTAGGAACCCATTCCGCTTTCACCAAAGCCGCCAAATCCCATCTCACTGGTTGCCAGGTGGATGATGGTGTCATTGACACATCCGCCTCCGAATCCACAGTGGGAAGTAACTTTTTCCGCAGCTTCTTTGTCGGAGGTGAAGATATATAGTGCCAGAGGATGTGCCATGGAGTTGACCTTTTCGATGGCCTCATCCAGAGAATCATAGGCCAGCACAGGAAGCACAGGACCGAAGATTTCCTCCTGCATTACTGCATCCCCGAAGGTTACATTATCCATAACAGTAGGAGCAATCTGAAGAGCTCCCGGATTGTTGTCACCGCCGCAGACTACCTTGCTGGGATCGATCAGATTGCAGATACGAGTAAAGTGCTTTTCATTAATAATTTTCCCATAATTCTTATTATTCAGAGGTGTGGAACCAAACTGTTTCCTGATCTGTTTCTGGATCTGTCGGATCAGTTCATCCTTGATTTCTCTGTCGCAGTAAATATAATCAGGTGCTACACAGGTCTGACCACAGTTGAGATATTTTCCAAATACAATTCTTCTGGCTGCAAGTTTCAGGTTGGCACTTTTCTCTACAATGCAGGGGCTTTTACCGCCCAGCTCCAGGGTAACCGGGGTCAGATGTACAGATGCTTTTGCCATTACTTCCCTGCCAACATGCTGGCTTCCTGTAAAGAAAATATAGTCAAAATGTTCATTGAGAAGAGTGTTATTTTCCGCACGTCCGCCGTTTACCACAGCCACATACCGGGGATCAAAACATTCGGTGATAATGGTTTCAATCACCCGGCTGGTGTGAGGAGAGTAGGCACTTGGTTTTAGTACAACTGTATTTCCGGCTGCAATCGCATCGATCAGCGGATCAATGGTGAGCAGGAAAGGATAATTCCATGGGCTCATAACCAGGACAACACCATAAGGAGATGGCTTCTTATAGCTTCTGGAAGCGAACTGGGCAAGGGGAGTCAGTACTGTTTTTTCTTTTGCATAGGAAGGTGTATGGCGGATCATGTAGCTGAGTTCTGAGAGCACAAGTCCCACTTCACACATATAGGATTCAAAGTTACTTTTTCCAAGGTCACGTTTCAGTGCTTCATTGATCAGTGGTTCATATTTCTGAATACAGGTCTTTAATTTTTTTAAGGCATCCAGCCTTTTTTCTACCGGTAAAGTGGCACCTGTGTAAAAATAGCTGCGTTGTTTCTGAACGATTTCTTTAATTTCTGTTTCTGTCATAATACATTATTTCCTTATATAATATAGATATCAGGTAACTATTGAGAGTCTGCAGGTTCCTGTATTTTGATATTTTTATAAAAAACGCTTTGCAGGATAGAAGAATATTAACAGTTACTTCTCAGCTTCTGAGGTATTTTCCTTGGAAGTCAGAGACATCAGCATGTAATAAAATTTCTCCAGTTCGGAGGCATCCATAAGCTTCGGCACAGGATACAGAGGATTGGCCTCTTTATCTGCATAATGGGCAAGCTTTGGGATATCTGTTTCCTGAATTTCTTTTACAATATTTACGATTCCAAATCGCTCTTTCATCTCTTCAATTGACCGGATAAAAAGCTCTGCTGCTTCATGGTCTGGCGTTTTTTTGTCTGCAAGTCCTGCTGCAATGGCAAGTCTGTGGAGCTTTTTGTCAATGCAGGAGCCATATTCCCGAAGTACCAGCGGCAGCAGAATGGCATTGGCAAGTCCATGGGGAACGTTGTACTGTCCGCCCAGAGAGTGAGCGACTGCATGAACATATCCTACATAGGATTTGGTGAAAGCACAGCCTGCATAGAAGGAGGCGTGGAGCATATTTCGTCTTGCCTGAATATTATCGCCATGCTCATAGGCAATGTCTATATTTTCAAAAATCAGTTTTACCGCTTTTAATGCATCCCTGCGTGTATCAATGGTGGTGGAATTGCCGATATATGCCTCCACTGCGTGAGTCAGGGCATCCATACCTGTAGTTGCGGTGATAAATGGGGGCAGGCTTAAGGTAACCTTGGGATCAAGCACTGCATAGCGGGGAATCAGCGGGAAATCGTTGATTGCGTATTTATATCTGGTGTCTGCATCTGTGATCACAGCGGCGAGAGTGGTCTCACTTCCTGTTCCGGCAGTGGTTGGAACTGCCATGAGAAGGGGAAGCTTCTTATGCACCTTCAGGATTCCCTTCATCTGAGCCAGAGACTGATTGGGTTTGACCGCACAGGCACCGACTGCCTTGGCACAGTCCATGCTGGAACCGCCGCCGAAACCGATGATGGCATCACAGCCTTCTTTATGGTAAAGCTCCAACGCCTCGCGGACATTGACAGTAGTAGGGTTGGCAACTGTTTTGTCATAAATGGTATAGGGGATACCGGCCTCCTTTAAAACTTTTTCCAGTCTTCTGGTAAGTCCAAGCGTCATGATACCGCCATCTGTAATGATCAGAACATGGGTGCATTTGTGGCGCATGATGATTTCGGGAAGTTCTCTGACACTTCCTGCGATTTTGGGCTTTCTGTAAGGTAAAAAGGGAATTGCAATGTGAAAAGCCTTTTGGAAAGCCCTGCAATATATTTTTCTGAGAGTGTTCATGGATAATTCCTTTCTTGACGGCAGCCTGCTGTTTTTCAGACTGCCGGACAGCAGTTACTTCAGAAAAAAATATAACAAGGTAAAAAAGAAAAGTCAATATATTTTGATATTCAAAACTATAAGCAGGACAGGGCATATGAACAGTAATGGTGTACTCAATTCTAACAGATTTGTGGAAAAACTGGGTATTCAAATGTTGTTGCGAAATGTTGTAATTTATATATTACTGTTCACACACCACTATCCCGCGAGGTGTTTTGGCATGAATATGCCAAAATCCCGAGACATACAAGCTAAAATTCCATTGCCGCAGGCAATCTGGAATGAATTTTGGCTACGTTACTGTGAACGGAGTGAACAGTAACATTTATATCCATAAAATTTTACGAAACTACGAAAATCAGTTGACAATGGAGTAAGTTTATACTAACCTAAAGTTAGCGAAGTATAACACTGCTATGAAACAGCAGTGCTATATGAAAGAAATTTGCTCCATAGTAAGTGGGTATGAGGGAGGAATGAAAAAAATGTTTCTGCAGATACAGGGTATTAAGAAGTCTTTTGGTGCAGGGGACAGCCGGGTGGATGTGCTGAAGGGGCTGGATCTTGACATTGAGAGAGGGGAGTTTTGTGTGCTTCTGGGACCGTCCGGTTCCGGTAAGTCCACGCTTCTGAATATTATCGGTGGGATTGACAGTGCGGATGAGGGAAATCTGGTCATAGACGGGGAACGTCTGGCAGATATGTCGGAGAAGAAACTGTCTTTGTACAGACGTAAGCATCTGGGATATATTTTTCAGATGTATAATCTGATCCCAAATCTTACAGTGCGGGAGAATATAGAGGTGGGAGCCTATCTCAGTGATAAGCCGCTGGATGTAGATGAACTGCTCCATACGCTGGGAATCTATGAGCACCAGAGAAAGCTTCCCAACCAGCTTTCCGGCGGTCAGCAGCAGAGGACTGCTATCGGCCGTGCCATTGTAAAGAATCCGGACATTCTTCTCTGCGATGAGCCTACAGGAGCACTGGATTATAAGACCTCCAAGGAAATCCTGAAGCTGATCGAGACGGTAAACCAGAAATACGGCAACACCATCGTCATGGTAACGCATAACGATGCTATCAAAGATATGGCTGACCGGGTGGTGAAGCTCCGTGACGGCATGATCCGTAAAAATTATTTGAATGAACATAAGATTCCGGCAGCAGAGTTGGACTGGTAAGGAGGCATATGGTCAACTACCCATCACCTAAAGGTAATGGGCTTGTAACTGCCCAGTCGTAGTAACGGCTTACGCCTCCGACCTTTTATCCCCAATAGGTATTGCTACCTAAAGTGACGCTACATCATAGGGTGGTTGACAGCGCCCTTTACAGACAAGATATACTCATCTGTAACTGTATCAGGTACTAAACTTCCCATGCTATACAGCAAACATTCTTTTACGGGTAAGATTTTACGCAATACGCGAGTTTTGTATTGCAACCTCATATCTTGTCAATGCACAAAAGAGTGTCTTTGATGAGCAGCACATCTAACGGTTTTCTCTTTAAAAACTGCTACGGTTATTGTAGCATATTGGATAATAATTTACAAGGCTCCTCCCACCGCCTAAAGGCAGTGGGTTTTTGCCTATGACAAAGGAAAGGAGTTATTTATGAAAAATCCTTTACGCAAACGTCTGCCCAGAGAACTGAAGGGGGAACTGGGAAAATATCTGGTGGTCTTTATTTTGATGGTATTGACCATAGGAATGGTTTCCGGATTTCTGGTGGCTGACGGAAGTATGATTGTTGCTTATAATGATGGATTTGACAAATACAATATAGAAAACGGAAATTTCCGTACCAATCAGCAGATATATAAAAGCCAGAAAGAAGAAATCCAGAATCTGGGAATAAAGCTGTATGAAAATTTCTATATTGAAGAACTTCTGGATAATGGAAGTACCATGCGCTTTTTCAAAAACAGGACAGAAATCAATGGAGTATGTCTGATGCAGGGAGAATTTCCCAAAGCAACAGGGGAAATTGCCATTGACCGCATGTATGCAGACAATAATGAACTGAAGGTGGGAGACACCTTGAAGAGCCAGAGAGGTAAGCAGACCTGGAAGGTTACAGGGCTTGTGGCTCTGTCTGATTACAGCTGTCTTTTTCAGAATAATAATGATTCCATGTTTGATTCTGTGAAATTCGGAGTTTCTGTGGTAACACCGGAGGAGTTTGATACTCTGGATCAGGATAAGCTCCAGTACAATTATTCCTGGATTTATGACAAACAGCCCAAAACAGAAAAAGAGGAAAAGGAAGTTTCAGAAGAACTGATGGAAAATATAGGGGAAATCATCACCCTGGAAGCTTTTGTACCCAGATATCTGAATCAGGCCATCACCTTTACCGGGGAGGATATGGGAAGTGACAAGGCTATGATGATCATATTGCTATACATTGTAATTGTCATTATGGCTTTTGTATTCGGAATTACTATCAGTAATACGATTCGCAGGGAAGCAGGGGTTATCGGCACGCTCAGAGCTTCCGGCTATACCAGGAGAGAATTGATCCGGCATTATATGGCATTGCCTGTCCTTGTTACACTGGTAGGAGCACTGGTGGGAAATATTCTGGGATATACAGTGTTTAAGAATGTATGTGCAGGAATGTATTATGGCAGCTATAGCCTGCCTAGCTATGTGACCGTATGGAGCGCAGAAGCTTTTCTGCTTACAACAGTAGTTCCGGTGATCATTATGCTGGTGATGAATTATGGAGTTCTCCGATACAAATTGCGTCTTTCCCCGCTGAAATTCCTGCGCAGGGATCTTTCAGGCAGAAAGAAGAAAAAAGCAATTTATTTAAGCCCTGTTATAAAAATCTTTTCCAGATTTCGTCTTCGCGTGATCTTTCAGAATATGAGCAATTACCTGGTACTGTTTATCGGGATTATCTTTGCTAACCTGCTGTTGATGTTTGGATTACTTCTTCCTTCGGCCTTATCTCATTATCAGGTGGAAATCCAGAATAATATGCTGGCAAAATACCAGTATATGCTTCAGGTTCCGGTAAGTGCAGCCAGTGGAAACAAATTTGACAGTCTGTTTTCTATACTGGAATTCTATATGTCTGCGGAAACAAAGAATGAAGATGCAGAAGAGTTTTCAGCATATTCTTTAAATACTCTTCCCGGAAAGTATAAGAGCGAGGAGGTTCTTTTGTATGGAATCGAGCCGGACAGCAGATATGTAAAGGCTGATCTTGATAAAGGAATCTATATTTCCAGTGCTTATGCGGACAAATATGGGATTCATCCCGGAGATACCATTACCCTGAAGGAAAAGTATGAAAAGGAACAGTATTCTTTTAAGGTAACAGGAATTTATGATTATACGGCAGGCCTGTGTGTATTTATGACCAGAACTCAGCTGAACGAAACCTTTAATCTGGGAGAAAATTATTACAGTGGCTATTTTTCTGATACCAGGATTACAGATATCAAAGACAAATATATTGGGTCAGTGGTGGACCTGGATGCACTGACCAAGATTTCCAGACAGTTGGATGTGTCTATGGGAAGTATGATGGGAATGGTAAATGGATTTGCTATTGTGATCTATATGGTACTGATCTATCTTCTTTCCAAGATCATTATCGAAAAAAATGCCCAGTCTATTTCAATGGTAAAAATCCTGGGCTATACAAATGGCGAGATCAGCAGGCTGTACATTCTGTCTACTTCAATGGTAGTAGTGTTCTGTCTGCTTGTCAGTCTTCCAATAGAAACAGCGGTTATGAAGGTTCTGTTCAGGGAGATGATGCTGTCAAGCATTTCCGGCTGGATTACGCTCTGGATCGACCCGATGATCTATGTGCAGATGTTTGCAGCAGGAATCATTACATACGGAATCGTGGCCTTGCTGGAATTTCGGAGAGTGAAGAATATTCCTATGGATGAAGCCTTAAAAAATGTTGAGTAGGACAAAATTTGATAAAAAATTTGACATTATCTGGAATTTGTGATACGGTTACACAGGAAACTGTTAGACCAATCAGTTGGAATAGGAGATTATTATGAGAAAAAGAACAACTTCAAGAGCAAAGGAAACTATTAAAGAAGCAACAACAAAGGCTACAGAAGCAGTCAAAGAGACAGTTGAGAAAACAACTGTAAAGGCTTCAGCAGTAATTGAAGAAGCAAAAGACGCTGCAGCCGATATTGCGAAGGCTCCGGTTGTAGAAGAAGCAAAAGAAACTGTAAAGAAGGCAGTGAAAGAAGTGGCTAAAAATATCGACATCAAAAAATTCGCAGAAACAACTATCGAATTACCTGGTTTTGCAGTTACAATGAGCTCCATCGAGGAAGCAATCAAAAAAGACATCAAAGACAAAGGCATCGAAGGAAAAGAAATCAGCGTTTATGTAAATGTTGAGCAGAAAGCCGCTTACTACACAGTAGACGGACAGGGCTCTGACGATTACAGAATCGACCTGAATACATTATAATCTGTAAGCATTTTTTATAAACCGAAAATGGATGTCTGCAGGGATCCGGAAAGAAAATCTGCAGACATAAAAACAGCAGGATTGTTCATAGAATGAACAGACCTGCTGTTTTGCTTATTTATTATAGAACCACACTGCGGCGGATATGGATGATATCTCAGGAAGCTTTCTGCTCAAACAGATCCTCCCTTGTAATATTCTGTGCCCATTTCCCCTGGCGGTAATGATGGAATACCCATGGCCATTTCACAAACTCATCTGTACATAGCAGGAAGTAGACCCACAATACCGGAAGCTTCAGGACAAAGGCCGCAAAAAATCCCAAAGGTACCGCATATACCCACATATCAATGGTATCGCAGATCAGCCCGAACTTCGTGTCACCGCCTGCGCGGAATACACCGGCGATCAGGGCTGTGTTTACAGCAGAACCCATAATATAATAGGTATTGATAAGCAGCATATACTTCAGATAATGCATTGCGCCGTCACTTAAGGATGCAAATCTCAGAACCAGAGGAGTGATGGCAAATACGATCACACCGCCAATGGCACCGGCTATAATGGTCATCTTCAGCATTCTGGAGGCGTACACCTTCGATTTCTCCAGATCCCCTTTTCCCATTACATTTCCAAGAAGAATCGTTCCCGCACTGGCAATTGCAAAGCAGAACACAGAACCGATATTGCGGACAACCGTAACCAGAGAGTTGGCTGCAACGGCATCTGTTCCGAGATGTCCCAGGATCACAGAGTACATGGAGAAAGCAACACTCCAGGAAATGTCATTTCCAAGAGCGGGAAGTGACAGCCGGACGAAGTCGCCAAACAGCACCTTACTGCGGATAAACATAAAGGTCAGGTTCAATTTAACATCTTTGCTCAGGAAAGAAACGATCACGCATGCTACCAGTTCGATCAGTCTGGAAGCAGCAGTTGCAATGGCAACACCTGTAGCCCCCAGCTTCGGTGCGCCGAAAAGCCCGAAGATAAAAGTAGCATTCAGGATAATATTCAATATAAAAGCCAGCATATTCAATGCCATACTGATCGTTACACGTCCGATACTGCGCAAAATCGCCAGATAAATCTCTGTAATTCCCCAACAGAGATATGTAATTCCCATAATCCTAAGATAAGAAGAACCGATAGAGATCAGTTCCTGATCAGAAGTAAAAATCTTCATCATAAGCTGAGAAGCAGTAAATGCGATCAGTGCTACGATTCCCGAGATTATGATGGAAAAGCGGAGGGCAATTCCCTCGATCGCATGAATAGCCTGCATATTATTTTTTCCGAAATACTGCGCACACAGAAGAGATGCGCCTGTACCAAGTCCATAATATACCATAAACAGGATATTGGAGTAATTGGCAGCCAGAGACACCGCAGAAATCGCAGACTGTCCCACATAATTAAGCATAATTACATCTGCGGAGTTAACCGCTGCACTGAGCAGATTCTGGATAATGATCGGAATCGTCAGTTTAAGCATCTGCCGGTAAAAATTATCCTTACCGGCCGATAATGTGTTTATCATATTTACCCCGTAATAAGTATTTGCCTGATCAGGCAGTTTTATAAGTCTGTTTTCAGCATAATCCTTCCGGCAGAAAAACGCTATCGGTATTTTGACTGATTTCTACGTTATTTTGACTTTTGAGCCCTTAAACAAATCAACTTTGCTTATAATACCTTGCACAAAAGAAGTCGGACTGATATAATTCGTATGTATTTTGAGAGGAATACATACTGTGACTGATAAAAAATATAATGGGAGAAGTTTATGACGACATTACAGCAATTAGATATGAATATTTTACTGTGGATCCAGGAACATTTAAGGGTGGATGCCCTGACTCCGTTCTGGAGAGCAGTCACCTTCCTCGGAAACGGAGGATGGTTCTGGATCGTATTATGTGTGCTTCTGATCTGTTTCGGGAAAACACGCAAAACAGGAGTGACGGCGGCACTCTCGCTGCTGTCAGGGTTTCTGATCACAAATCTGCTGATAAAAAATGCAGTAGCCCGTCCAAGACCTTTTGATACTTATACACAGATCATTCCGCTGATCACCAGACCGAAAGACTATTCATTTCCATCCGGCCATACCTGCGCTTCCTTTGCCGTTGCACTGGTCTGTCTGCGGATGCTGCCCGGGAAATGGGGAATTTTACCTGTTGTTCTGGCCGGAATGATTGCTTTTTCCAGACTCTATCTGGGCGTACATTATCCGGGGGATGTTCTGGCAGGATTTCTGGTGGCATTGCTCACAAGTACAGTGGCATGCAGGCTGATGCGGAGAACATTTTCACCTCAGAAAAGCTGACCGGTTCAGAAGAAAACTTCCGGGGGGAAATACAAAAAAGATATGCAAAAATCAGCAGAAAAATATTCGAATGTAAAGTGTAAAGGATAATCTTGTAATGAACAAAAATGAAATCTATATAAAGAGCGGAACCAATTACAAAGAAATGACAAAGGAACTGCTGGCACAGTGCGGCCTGGCGTCTGTAATTTCAGATAAAAAGATGCAGATTGGTATCAAGCCTAATCTTGTATCACCTTCCGAGGCTTCATGGGGAGCTACCACACATCCGGAAATTGTGGCGGGAATTATTGAGTATCTGCAGGAAAACGGATATGGAAATATTGCCATTCTGGAAGGCTCCTGGGTGGGAGATAAGACCACAGAAGCATACGAAGTGTGCGGATATCGTGAACTAACGGAAAAATATCAGGTGCCTTTTTGGGATATGCAGAAAGACAAGGGGATTGAAAGAGATTGCAGGGGGATGAAACTGAATGTCTGTGAACGTGCGGCAAATATTGATTTTCTGATCAATGTTCCGGTATTGAAAGGCCATTGTCAGACAAAGATCACATGTGCATTGAAAAATATGAAAGGATTGATCCCCAATACAGAGAAGCGTCATTTTCATGCGATGGGACTGCATGAACCGATTGCACATCTGAATGCGGGGCTCCATCAGGATTTTGTCGTGGTTGATAACATTTGCGGGGATCTGGATTTCGAGGATGGCGGAAATCCGGTAGTGACGAACCGTATCTGGGCGGGGACGGATCCGGTACTGATCGATTCTTATGTATGTCAGATCATGCATTATACAACGAAAGATGTACCGTATATTGAACTGGCAGAGAAGCTTGGGGTTGGAAGTACTGATCTGAAAAATTCCCGCATCGTATACTGTGAGGAAAATGCCCGCAAAGAACTTCCGAAATCAAGAAAAGTGGTAGAACTTCAGGATGCAGTAGAAGAAGTAGAATCCTGCAGTGCCTGCTATGGTTATCTCATCCCGGCTCTGGAAATGCTTAAAAATGACGGCCTTTTCGAGAAACTGGACACGAAAATCTGCATCGGCCAGGGATACCGCGGAAAAAAAGGAAAACTGGGTGTAGGTGTATGCACCTGTAAATTTGAACATAACGTAAAGGGATGTCCTCCAACAGAGAATCAGATTTATGATTTCCTGAAGCAGTATATTCTGGGAGAAAATAAATAATATGATATCAGGGTCCTAGTACATCGTTTTCGAAATAACTATACCACTCACTTGTCTGCGAATCCGATTGCACAGGTATAAAAGCCTCAGCGTAGCCCGCTACGCCTGCGTTTTTATACCAGCACACTCGAATCCGCATCCTACGCGATTGGTATAGTTATTTACGAAACGATGTACTAGGTTCAAAAAGTCGTTCGTGCCTGCATGATAAGACTTTTGAACCTGGGACCCTGTTTGGTTTTACAATGCCATCTTTATCATCTGTATAATTTTATCCTGCTCGAATTTACTGCTGTCAAATGCCAGATGATACTGGGAAATATCTTTCCATTTCTTATCTGTAAAGTACTCATAATAAGTACGCCGTTCTTTATCCACTTTCTTAACCAGCTTCTGTGCACTTTTTTCTTCCCGTCCCGTACGCTCGATGACAGTCTGTACACGATACTCAAATGGTGCATGGATAAATACGCTCAGGCATTTATTGTCGAGGATGTGATTGGCGCATCGGCCAACGATCACACAATCTTCTTTCTCAGCAGCATCCAGAATAATCTTTCGCTGAAGATCAAAGAGCACATCATTCATGGGAACAAAGTGAAAATCGCTGTCCATCTGAAGTTCATGGTCAATGGGAAAACGCCACTGGCTGCCACGTTTCTCATCAACCTTGGCAAGCAGATCAAAAGGAATATTCTCTTTCTGAGCTGCAATATCGATCAGCTCTTTGTCATAAAAAGCAAATCCAAGCTCTTCTGCCAGAGCTTTACCGATCAGGCGGCCATTACTGCCGAGCATCCTGTTTATTGTAATCACGCGTTTACTCATAATCAAACCCTCCTTTATGACATCTCTGTTATTGACCGGTATAGATTCAGGCGAATATTCGAAAATTGCACCTGTTATCTGTAATTAACAGTGATAAGTCTTTTGTTTGTGAACATTATAACATTGATACTCGAAAAAATCCAGTAAAATATATAAAAAACTAAATATATTGCGAAAATGTTTGGATACAGTGCACAAAAACGATTCGCAATGAAACGAATGATGTATTTAATCCGATAATATTTTGAAGAGTGTTTTTTTGGATAGTTTTATCAATAGACACTTTTGGCTGTCATATGCTAGAATTAGAGTAATATTTACAGCAAGCAGCAAAGCGGATGATATTGTCCGCTGTACTAGGATTACTGCAGAGTCAGAAGACGCCGGTAAAGTAAAAAATTTATTTATGAAATAAAGGATATTTATAGATTTTTTCTTTAAGTTATGATATTATACTATATTGGCTGTCTGACGACAGATCCGAGTCAAATATTACAAGAGATATGAAAAGTATGTAAGAAAGGGATACGATACATAATGCTGAAAATCAAAAGCTATGTAAAGGTAAACAGTCTGGCGGAAGCTTATGAACTGAACCAGAAGAAAACAGCCCGTATTCTTGGGGGAATGGTCTGGATGAAAATGGGCAACAGAGCAATATCCACAGCGATTGATCTTTCCGGTCTGGGGCTGGATGCGATTTCGGAGAATGATGACGAATTTGTCATCGGATGTATGACTCCGCTTCATGACCTGGAGACAAATGAAGCTCTGAATACCTACACACATGGAGCTATGAAAGAAAGCCTTTGCCACATTGTAGGCGTGCAGTTCAGAAACTGTGCTACTGTGGGAGGAAGCATTTATGGAAGATATGGTTTCTCAGATGTTCTGACCATGTTCCTGGGAATGGATACATGGGTAGAATTATATGATGCAGGCCGTATTCCACTGACTGAATTTGTAAATATGAAGAAGGACAATGACATCCTTGTAAATATCATCGTGCGAAAAGAGCCACTTCTTACCTGTTACTTAAGTCAGAGAAACATAAAAACAGATTTCCCGGTGCTGACCTGTGCAGCTTCTGTGATCGGAAATGAGGCAAGGACTGTGATAGGTGCCAGACCTGCACGTGCCATGATCGTGGAAGATAAGAAGCAGATCCTGAAGAATTTCCGGAACATGACAAAAAAGCAGAAGGAAGAGGCGATCGAAGCCTTTGCAGAATATGCGGCAGAGAACGTTCCTACTGCAGGCAATATGCGAGGATCAAAGGAATACAGAACCCTTCTTGTAAAAGTATTGACAAGAAGAGCCTGGGAAGCAGTAGGAGGGATGAAAAATGAATATTAATTTCTGGCTTAACGGAGTGAACCGCCACGCAGAGATCTCCCCGGATACACTGCTGATCGATTTCTTAAGAAAACAGGGCTGTTTCAGCGTGAAAAGAGGTTGCGAAACTGCGAACTGTGGTCTTTGCACAGTTCTTATGGACGGTCGTCCGGTGCTTTCCTGCAGTACACTTGCAGCACGCATTGAGGGAAAGAAAATCGTTACATTGGAAGGAATGCAGAGAGAAGCGCAGGAGTTTGGAAGCTTTCTGGCGAATGAAGGTGCGGAACAGTGCGGTTTCTGCAATCCGGGATTTATCATGAATGTATTTGCGATGCTCAACGAGATCAAAGATCCCACAGAGGAGCAGATCAAAGAATATCTTGCGGGAAATCTGTGCAGATGTTCCGGTTTTGTTTCCCAGACAAGGAGTATCCTGAAGTTCCTGAAATATAAGAAAGCACAGGAGGAAGCATAAAGATGAAATATGTAAATCAACCTGTACGTAAAACAGATGCAATGTCACTGGTAACCGGAAAGCCTGTCTATACAGATGATCTGGCACCAAGGGACTGCCTGATCGTGAAGATACTGAGAAGTCCCCACGCCAACGCCTGGGTGGAAGATATTAAAACAGGTACTGCCGAGAAGGTGGCCGGAATTGCATGTATCCTTACCTATAAAGATGTGCCTCAGAAACGTTTTACCCTTGCCGGCCAGACTGCACCGGAGATGAGTCCGGATGACAGACTGATCCTTGATCGTCATGTACGTTTTGTGGGAGATGCAGTTGCCATTGTTGCGGGTGAGACAGAAGAAGCGGTAGATAAAGCATTGAAGAGAATCCGCGTAGATTACCGCGTGGAGACACCGGTTCTGGATATCCACAAGGCAAAAGATAATCCGATCCTGATCCATCCGGAGGATGACTGGAAGCTGAAAATTCCTCTTGGCGGAGACAACAAAAGAAACTTATGTGCATCCGCAGTGGAAGAACATGGAAATGTAGATGAAGTCCTGGCAAAGTGTAAATATACTGTAGAGCGCACTTATCATACAAGAGCAAACCAGCAGACTATGATGGAGACTTTCCGCACAGCCTGCTATATGGATCATTTCGGCAGACTGATCGTTCTGTCCTCAACACAGATCCCATTCCATGTGCGAAGGATCGTTGGAAGGGCACTGGACATTCCTGCTTCCAAAGTACGTGTGATCAAGCCAAGGATCGGTGGCGGCTTTGGTGCAAAGCAGACCTCTGTCAGTGAGATCTATCCGGCGATCGTGACCTGGAAAACAGGCCGCCCGTCCAAGATGATCTTCTCCAGATATGAGTCCATGATCTGCTCTTCACCGCGCCATGAGATGGAGATCACAGTACGCGCAGGTGCAGATGAAAATGGTATCATCAAGGCAATTGATCTTTATACTTTGTCCAACACTGGGGCATACGGAGAACACAGTTCTACAACAGTAGGACTCAGCGGTCATAAATCAATCGCTCTTTACAGACATACAGAAGCCCACAGGTTTGCTTTTGATGTTGTCTATACAAATGTGCAGGCTGCAGGTGCCTATCGTGGTTATGGTGCAACCCAGGGTATTTTTGCAGTGGAATCTGCAGTAAATGAGCTGGCACATAAGATGGGAATGGATCCTGTTAAGGTAAAAGAAATGAATATGCCTGTAGAGGGCGGTCCTCTTCCTGGATATCCGGATGTTCCTTATGCACAGAGCTGTTCCATGGACCGCTGTATGGCGCGCGCCAAAGAGATGATGGACTGGGATTCCAAATATCCATGCAGGGATATGGGAAATGGAAAGGTCCGCGGAGTCGGTGTTGCCATGGCTATGCAGGGATCCTCTATTGCAGGGGTTGACGTAGGCGGTGCAGATATTAAGCTGAATGAAGATGGTTCTTATACACTGGCACTTGGATGTACGGATATGGGAACAGGCTGTGATACCGTTATGGCGCAGATTGCGGCTGACTGTCTGAATACGCCTATGGATAACATAGTAGTATTCAGTGTGGATACGGATATTTCTCCTTATGATTCCGGTTCCTATGCTTCCGCCACAACCTATACCACCGGTGTAGCGGTTATGAAGGCCTGTGAGGAGCTGAAGAAAAAAATCTGTAAGCTTGGCGCAGAGATGATGGAAGTAGATGAGGGAAAAGTTGATTTTGACGGATCCTGTGTATTCTATGATGAGACACTTGAGATAAGCGATGGGGCAGACGGAAATGCCGCAGGTCATATGACAGATGCAGAAGAGGGCTATAGTGTTGATATGGATGCCATCAGTTCTGAAAATGCCCAGAAGAAAGTTTCATTGGAAGATATTGCATTAAAGAGCACTTTCTTTAACAATATCGAGCTTCAGGTTGTGAAACAGCATTCTTCACCGATCTCGCCGCCGCCGTTTATGGTAGGTATGGCAGAAGTAGAGGTGGATACAGAGACAGGCAGTGTGGATGTTCTGGATTATGTGGCGGTTGTTGACTGCGGTACACCGATCAATCCGAATCTTGCACGTGTACAGACGGAGGGCGGTATTGCACAGGGAATTGGCATGGCTCTCTGGGAAGATGTACAATATACAGATAAAGGTAAGATCCGCAACAACTCTTTTATGCAGTATAAGATCCCAACCAGACAGGATATCGGAAATATCCGCGTGGATTTCGAGTGCAGTTACGAAAAGAGCGGTCCTTTTGGTGCCAAATCCATTGGTGAGCTTGTAATTGATACTCCATGTCCGGCACTGGCTGAGGCAATTTATAATGCAACAGGTGTGCGTCTGACAGAGCTTCCGATGACTCCTGAGAAGATTGCCATGGAGATTTTGAAAAACCGCGAATCCATCCGGTCAGGGACAAAGGTGGAAGAATGAGAGAATTATGCCTTGCCTGTGCAGGTTTTGCCCTGGAGTTTATAGTTTTTTATGCAGCAGGCATTGTTCTGGTCCGGATATTGAAAGTAAAAGGGGATTGTTCCCTGACTTTCATACTGGGATATCTGGTTTACTTTGCAGTGTTTGAACTGGTGATCGTACCGATGACACTGAAATGGGTATCCCTGACAGCTGCGGCTTATATATGGGCAGGAATTATGGCTCTGGTTATCTGCGCAGCTGTGATCTGCACAATAAAAAAACAACGGAGAATACGTGCCGGACAAACGGAAACATGTAGTGGGATTTTTGGAAGCATTTCTGAAATATGGAAAAATCACTCTGTGATGATTATCCTTGCAGGTGCCGTAGTATTGCTGCAGTGTCTGATTGTGATCTTTTACGAGGATACAACAGTAGATGCGGCGTATTATGTAGGTACAGTGAGTACTTCTGTATACACAGATACTCTTGGCAGATATAATCCCTTTAACGGAGCGATCCAGAAGGCATTTCAGGCCAGATATGTTTTTTCCGCATATCCGATGCATAATGCAGTGTGGTGCAGACTTCTGGGAATCCATCCCATTGTGCAGGCAAAGCAGGTAATGTCATGTATGAATGTAGTGACTGCCAATCTGATCATTTATCAGATCGGTAAGAGACTGTTTGACGGAAACAGGAAGAAAGCAGATCTGATGCTTGTCTTTGTCTGTGTTTTACAGCTGTTTTGCGGTACGATTTATTCCTCCGGAACTTTTTTCTTTACTAGAAGCTACGAGGGAAAAGCCATCCTTGCCAACATTGCCATCCCTGCAGTTCTCATGTGTGCCGTCTGGTATCTGCAGGAGAAAAACAGCAGGAATGTCTGGATCATATTGTTTGTCACAGCGGTCAGTGCGCTGACATTTTCCGGTTCTGCTATCATCTTTCCTATCGTGATCGCAGCGGGAATGGCTCCGGCGGCAGTTATGAATAAGAGATTTTCAGGGCTGGTATATTGTGCAGTGTGTATGCTTCCGTCGGCATTATATGCAGCTGTATTTTTTGCATGCAGAATCGGTCTGCTGACGCTGGCTGCATCATAATACAGAAAGGAGAAAAAAATTGGCAGGTGTAACAATTCAGGAACTGGGACTGCGCTTTGTTGATGCATGTATGAGGCTGTACTGGGGTTCCTGCTGGTATCCTCTTCTGTTTGCTGTAGGACTGATCTGCACACTGGTCCTGGGGAGAAAAAGAAAGTCCGGGATATTTGTCGGCTATACAGTATTTCTGCTGCTGACAGTATATAATCCGCTGGTTGTAAAATATCTTATCGCAAAGGTGAAGTTTGAGAATGAATATTACCGGTTTATCTGGATTCTTCCTGTGATCCCGGCGGTTGCCTACTATGGAGTCAGACTTGTGACCGCTTTTAGAAAGACCTGGATAAAAGTTCTTATGGCTGCAGCTGTGCTGACAGGTTTTGTGATCTTGGGAAATCCGCTGGACGGGGTAGTGACCAATTTTGCAATGGCAGAGAATATTTATAAGGTGCCCAATGATCTGCGTGCAGTCTGCGACGTGATCCACCAGAACCAGGAGAATGATTTTCCAAGGGTTGTTTTTGACGGCAGTCTTAACAGCATTGTGCGACAGTATGATGCGGGAATCGCCACTGTAATAAGCAGAAATGCAAGTATCTACAGATCAGGCAGTACAGTGGCGGGAAACTATGATGAGAACAGCAGTTTCTATAAAAGACAGAAAGCATTGCTGGATGTGATCGATTATCATATCTATGAAGATAAAGAAGGGTTTCAGGCTGCGTTGAAGAAATCAAAGACAGATTTCGTAGTAACACAGATCGGGCTGGTTGACCATGATTTTCTGACAGAGTGTGGTTGTGAACTGATCGCACAGACGGAATCCTGCTACATTTACAGATTTGATTATAGCAATCCTCGTAAATAATGCATATTGATCCGGCTCATCAGAGCGTGAAATTCTGCCAAGCTGTTTCAAATGCATTAATTAAGAGGCGTGCTATGATCGAAATATCATATATCTTACAAGAGAAGGAGAAAAGAAATGAAAAGTAACATAAAAAGACTTTCGTTCTGCCTTTCAGCACTGATGCTGCTGATACTGGCAAGTCCGCTGACTGTACTTGCAGCAGAGGAAGAGGTGGCTGCATCTGCGAAATTTTACGGCACATTCTGGTCGTTGGTTCCGCCGCTTGTTGCCATTGCACTGGCACTGATCACCAAAGAAGTATACAGTTCACTGTTTGTAGGAATACTGGTTGGTGCACTGTTTTACTCTAATTTTAATTTCGAAGGAACAATCCTTCATATTTTTGAAGGCGGAATGATCAGCGTTCTGACAGATTCTTATAATATGGGTATCCTGATCTTCCTTGTTATTCTGGGAACCATGGTATGCCTGATGAACAGGGCAGGCGGTTCCGCAGCATTCGGACGCTGGGCCGGTAAGAGGATTAAAAGCAGAGTTGGTGCGGAACTCTCAACCATCATTCTTGGTGTACTGATCTTTATTGACGATTATTTTAACTGTCTGACAGTAGGAAGCGTTATGCGTCCTGTGACAGATAAGCACAATGTGTCCCGCGCAAAGCTGGCGTACCTGATCGATGCCACAGCAGCACCGGTATGTATCATTGCACCGATTTCTTCATGGGCTGCGGCAGTCAGCGGATTTGTAGAAGGAGAGGATGGAATTACCCTGTTTGTACATGCAATTCCCTATAACTTCTACGCACTGCTTACGATCTTCATGATGGTGGCAATGGTTCTTATGAAAGTAGAATTCGGAACAATGGGTGTTCATGAGACAAATGCTTTAAAAGGTGATATCTACACAACACCTGCACGTCCTTATGCAAACGCGGCTGAAGATGAGAAAAGTAATCCGCGTGGCAAGGTGATCGATCTTCTGATCCCGATCGTAAGCCTTGTAATATGCTGCGTAATCGGTATGATCTATACAGGTGGTTTCTTTAGCGGAACTGATTTTGTAACTGCATTTTCACAGAGTGATGCATCTGTGGGACTGGTGCTTGGAAGCTTCTTCGGACTGGTTATCACGATTGTTTTATATCTGATACGTCGTGTTATGAATTTCAGAGACTGTATGGCGTGTATTCCGGACGGATTCAAGGCAATGGTACCTGCGATCCTGATCCTTACTTTTGCCTGGACATTGAAGGCCATGACAGACAGCCTTGGTGCATCTGTATTTGTATCTGCAATTGTTAAAAGCTCTGCAGGTGGGCTGATGAATTTCCTTCCTGCAATTATCTTTGTGATCGGGGCTGTTATCGCATTTGCGACAGGTACTTCATGGGGAACCTTTGGTATCCTGATCCCGATTGTTGTTAATGTATTCTCAGGAACAAATCATGAACTGATGATCATCTCTATTTCTGCATGTATGGCAGGTGCTGTATGTGGAGATCACTGTTCGCCGATTTCCGATACAACCATCATGGCATCAGCAGGTGCACAGTGTGAACATGTAAATCATGTCAGCACACAGCTTCCCTATGCAATGGTTGCAGCAGCAGTATCTTTCCTGACTTATATTATCGCAGGATTTGTACAGACAGCATGGATCGCACTTCCGGCAGGAATCATTCTTATGGCGATCACTCTGGTGATCATCCGATTAAAATTCGACGATCTGAAAATGTAAATAAAACCGGGCAGTCAGCACAATGCATGACTGCCCATAATTTTTGACTTGTAACAAAATAATGCATCTTTTGTAACAAAATAAAAAACTTTACTTTTTTCGGTAATTATGATAATATAGACCTTGTATTAAATAAATTATATAAATCCTTTGAAAATCAGATTTTCAAGATACGCGCCTGTAGCTCAGTGGATAGAGCAGTGGTTTCCGGTACCATGTGCGGGGGTTCGATTCCCTTCAGGCGTGCTGCCTGGGACGTATGTACAGTTCCGGTGCGTTGTATCACAGGAGTTATCAGAATCGGGAACTGTCAGAAATCGTATGGCGGCAGTGAACGGAGCAAACGGTAACTCATAAGGAGGACAAGAACTTGGATGATTTTAGAGAATGGTTATCAGATAATCTCCGGTATTTTATGCTGGGTGGAGCTATTCTGATAATTGTGGTTGTCCTGTTTTGCGGCATTCGAGCCTGTTCCGGAAGTAATAAGGGGAATTCCGGAGATGAACAGAAAACCACATCCGAAGACCAGGGAAATGTTCCTTCTTCTCCGATAAGTGAAGGGGAGTCTGACGAGAAGAAAGAAGACGCCAATCCCATGGAAACAGCAGATGCAGATGTTACTGCATTGATCACGAGCTATTATCAGGCTCTGGGGGAAAAAGATATTGCAACGCTGAAGACTCTGGAAGATGATTTCACACCGTCTGATGAGTCAAAAGTCACAAATTTGAAAGATTATATCGAAGGGTATGAAGTAGGCGATGTGTACACGAAGAAAGGTATGACAGATGATTCTTACGTGGTTTACGCCTGTTTCTCGTATATCTGTCAGGGCGTTGAGACCAAGGCCCCTGCACTGACTCAGTTCTATGTATATAAGAACAGCGAAGGAAACTGGGTGATCAATAACGGAGCTTTACAGGATTCTGAGATTTCCGCATATATGGAAAAACAGTTATCAGACAGTGATGTTTCAGCTCTTATAAAGAAGGTGCAGAATGAACTGGATCAGGCACAGCAATCTGATCCGTCTCTTGAAGAATTCCTGAATGGTCTTGGGGAGGAAGCCGGTGTGTCAACAGAGGCAGAAGATGGCACGATGCTTACTGCTTCGGAGGAATGTAATGTACGCGCAGAAGCCAGCACAGATGCTGATATCCTTGGCGTGATCTCAGCAGGTGATCAGGTTCAGAAGACAGGTACTGATGGTGAATGGGTTCAGATTGACTACGACGGTCAGACCGGATACATCAGAGGAGATTTACTTGAATAAAATTGAATATGGAACGTAAAAAATACAGGCGGTTATCCTTGTGGTAACTGCCTGTATTTTTTACGTTCCGTTTTTCTGACATTGTTCTTGTCAGCTTCTGCTGGAGATTTTGCTGTTCTTATTACTTTTCGCAACTTCCGCAAGGGACTTACTTGATTCGATTAAATTCACCGTATGTAACTCCTGTCGATAATTCTGTCTGATGCAGGGAAGCCAGTTCGTGCACTGTTACAAGCTGATAGCCTTCTTCGATAAGCTGCGGGATCAGGATCTCGGCTGCATCTACAGAGGTGCTGAAGATATCGTGCATCAGAATAATGGAACCATCTTTTACATTATTCATGACCTCCTCAACCGTAGATTCCACATCCTGCGTTTTCCAGTCCAGAGTGTCAATGGACCACAGAATCATCGGGGTTCCCACAGTTGATTTTACCGTATCATTAACAGATCCATATGGCGGGCGGACCACCGAAGCTCCCTCACCTGTAAGATTTACAAGCTGTTCATCCACTCTTGCAATTTCTGAACTGATCTCATCCGAAGAAAGAGTGGCCAGATCCTTATGGTCATAAGTGTGGTTTCCAAGTTCACAGCCCAGTTTTTTCATGCGTTTTACTTCGTCCGGAAAACTGGCAATCTCAGTACCCACCATAAAGAAAGTTGCCTTTGCATTATTTTCTTCCAGACAGTCCAGAAGACGGTCTGTAAAAGAACTGGGACCATCATCAAAAGTAAGGGCGACCGACTTCTTTGCCGTAGATGTACCGGACTTGTCAGAGGTGTCTGACTTACCTGAAGATTTCTTCTTCGAGGATTTTTTCTTTGGTGTATAATCTTTCAAAGAACCATCTGTATCCAGTTCATAAGTTTTCTTATCTATTATCACAGTCCCTGTCTGCAGAATGCCATCCATATCAAAATAATACCGCTTCTTTCCGATATCTGTCCAGCCTGTCTGCATAATACCGGTCTCATCCATATAGTACTGTTTCCCATCTGTATCTGTGAACCATCCAGTGTATGGTTTATCATCCACCAGAAACATCCAGTTACTTCCGCTGGAAGCCCAGCTGCCCTCTGATGCCTCAGGCGAGATATCAGTGCTTAATGCAGGACCGCCCGGAGAAGTTTCAGATGAATCTGAAGAAGTGCGTCCAAACAGTTTCCCGGAAGAAGAATCCGTAAAATTATCATTGCTATCAGTCAATGTTTCCCCAGAAGTAAACTCCGCAGAATCCTGATCTTCTGACACGAAAGCTCCGGCATCGCTGATGGCATCTGCCTGTGAAGTCACAGCGGAAGAACGGGTGAAAATTCCTCCAAGTATCAGACACAGAATAACAGAAAGTGCGATCAGCCACCGGTTTGTACGTGGTAAATGATCTGACATGAAAGCCTCCTTTTTGATAAAATCAGTGACAAAAAAGATATCCTGTCATTCGATATCATACAATAAAATCTGACAAAATACAAGGCGATTCCCCATTCCTGCCCTTTTGAAAAAATTTCCAGAAAAATTCCATCAAAATTTCACCGTTGATAAGATGTACAAAAAATTATATAATAGAACAATGGACGAAAAAATCAGAATAAACAAATATTTAAGCGAGGCAGGCATATGCTCCAGACGGGAAGCCGACCGGATGATCGAAGAGGGAAGGATTACGGTAAACGGAAAAAAAGCAGAAAGCGGTCAGAAAGTCAGCCTGGAAGATGAGATCTGTGCAGACAATATACCTGTCCATAAAAATGAAAAAAAAGTACTGCTTCTTTTTAACAAACCCAGAGGAATCGTGTGCAGCACAAAGCAGCAGTTTGATGAGACGACGGTAACAGATTATCTGGATTATCCTCTGCGTGTTTATCCTGTGGGCAGACTGGATAAAGAATCACAGGGCCTTCTCCTTCTGACAAATGAAGGAGATCTGGTCAATAAGATCATGCGCGCCGGAAACTATCATGAGAAAGAATATTTTGTGACAGTGAATAAGCCGGTGGACAGGGAATTTGTCCGAAGGATGAGCAAGGGAGTCCCTGTTCTTGATACAGTGACCAGACCATGCAGAGTGGTGCAGACAGGAGAATGCAGCTTTCGGATCATTCTGACACAGGGACTGAACCGGCAGATCCGCAGAATGTGCCGGTATCTGGGATATGAGGTACAGAAGCTGAAAAGGATCAGGATCATGAATCTGACTCTGGACGGGATCAGAGAAGGCGAATACAGAGAGATCACAGCACAGGAGTGGGAAGAACTGAACCATTTACTGGAATCTTCCACAAGTGAAACAGTGATCAGAACAGGAGAACAGAATGGAAACAGCAGCGATCATGCGAATGAAAGAGCTGGTGCAAAAGCTGGACAGGGCAGCAAAGGCGTATTACCAGCAGGATACAGAGATCATAAGCAACAGAGAGTACGATCAGATGTACGACGAGCTTCAGGCTCTGGAGAAAGAGACAGGCACTGTTCTGGCAAACAGCCCAACCATAAGCGTAGGGTACGAGGCAGTTGACCAGCTTCCAAAAGAAGAACACGAATCCCCCATGCTGTCTCTGGACAAGACTAAGGACAGAGAAGTTCTAAGGGAATTTATCGGGGAACACAAAACACTTCTGTCATGGAAGCTGGACGGACTGACGATCGTTCTTACCTACGAGAATGGAGAACTTGCCAAAGCAGTTACACGTGGAAACGGTGTGACAGGAGAGGTTGTCACCAATAATGCCAGAGTATTTAAGAACGTTCCTCTTAAAATCCCGTATCAGGGAAGACTGGTGTTGCGTGGGGAAGCGATCATTACCTATTCGGACTTTGAACGGATCAATGAATCCATAGAAGACGTTGATGCGAAATACAAGAATCCGAGAAACTTATGCAGCGGTTCTGTCCGCCAGTTAAACAATGAGATCACAGCCCGCAGGAATGTGCGTTTCTACGCATTTACGCTGGTAAGCGCCGACGGGGTTGATTTCCATAATTCAAGAGCCCGGCAGTTTGAATGGCTGAAAGAACAGGGATTTGATGTAGTGGAATACAGGACAGTCACAGCTTCAACGCTGGATGAAGCCATGGAATATTTTTCAACTGCGATCACTGAGAATGATTTTCCGTCGGACGGACTGGTTGCTCTTTATGATGATATTGCATACGGAGATTCCCTTGGAAGAACAGCGAAATTTCCCAGAAATGCTTTTGCATTCAAATGGGCAGATGAGATCAGAGAAACCCATCTTCTGGAGATCGAATGGAGCCCATCAAGAACAGGGCTGATCAATCCGGTGGCTGTTTTTGAACCGGTCGAGCTGGAGGGAACCACTGTGAGCCGTGCCAGCGTACACAATGTGAGCATTCTAAAAGAATTGCAGCTTGGTATCGGGGATACGATCACTGTATATAAAGCAAATATGATCATTCCGCAGATTGCAGAAAACCTCACACGCAGCAGTAAACTGGAAATTCCGGATACTTGCCCTGCATGTGGCCATGGAACGCAGATACAGAAGGTAAATGATGTGGAGGCACTTTACTGTACAAATCCTGACTGTGCCGCAAAGAAGATCAAATCCTTTGCACTTTTTGCAAGCAGGGATGCCATGAACATTGACGGACTGTCAGAAGCAACACTGGAGAAATTCATTGCAAGAGGCTTTATTCATGATTTCGGAGATATTTTTGAGATTGGAAAGCATCGTGATGAGATCGTGGAGATGGACGGATTCGGGGAGAAATCCTTTGAGAACCTGATGACCAGCCTTGATAAAGCTAAGGAGACTACTCTTGCGAAGGTGATCTACAGCCTTGGAATCGCCAATATCGGCCTTGCCAATGCAAAAGTGATCTGCAGGCATTTTGATGATGATCTGGAGAAGATCCGTCATGCAGATAAAGAGGAGATCAGCTCTATTGATACCATCGGACCGGTAATTGCCGGAAGTCTGACTGATTATTTTTCAAACGAGGATAATAACAGAAAACTGGATCATCTGATGAGCCATCTGACTGTTAAGAAAGAAGAAAAGACAGGTGAGCAGATTTTCCGGAACATGAATTTCGTTATCACAGGAAGTGTGGAGCACTTTGCAAACAGAGCACAGGCAAAGGAATTTATTGAGTCTCTGGGAGGCAAGGTGACCGGATCAGTAACATCGAAGACGAACTACTTGATCAATAATGACACAACTTCCAATTCTTCAAAGAATAAAAAAGCCAAAGAACTGGGAATTCCAATCCTTTCGGAAGAAGATTTCCTGAAGATGGCACAACAATAAAATAATAAGAACAGGAGATAAGATAATGCCAATTAAAATACAGAGCGATCTGCCCGTAAAAGAGATTCTGGAAAAAGAAAATATTTTCGTGATGGATGAGTCACGTGCATCCCATCAGGATATCCGCCCCATTCAGATCCTTATTCTGAACCTGATGCCTCTGAAAGAGGAGACAGAGCTTCAGCTTCTGCGTTCCCTTTCCAACACACCGCTGCAGGTAGATGTCACTTTTATGGCAGTACAGAGCCATGAAGCGAAGAATACATCTGTGAGTCATCTGAATAAATTTTATCAGACATTTCCGGAACTGAAAAATAACAAATACGATGGAATGATCATCACAGGGGCTCCTGTAGAGCAGATGGAATTCGAAGAGGTAGACTACTGGAAGGAACTGGTAGAGATCATGGACTGGACAAACACCCATGTTACCTCCACCATTTATCTGTGCTGGGCTGCACAGGCAGGACTCTACCACCACTATGGACTGAAAAAACGCAAACTTGATAAGAAGATGTTCGGTCTTTTCTGGCATAAAGTGATGAACCGTAAGATTCCGCTGGTACGCGGATTCGACGATATGTTCCTTGCACCTCATTCCAGACATACGGAAGTTCCCATCGAGGATATCCATAACTGTAAAGAACTGACAGTGCTTGCTGAATCCGATGAAGCAGGGCTTTTCCTTGCAATGGCAGACGGCGGCCGCAAGATCTTTGTAATGGGACATCCGGAATATGATCGTGTGACTCTTGACGGTGAGTACAAACGTGATGTCAGCAAAAACCTGCCCATCGAAATCCCGGAGAATTATTACAAAGACAACAACCCGGAAAACAGACCGCTCCTTATGTGGAGAGCACATGCGAACAACCTGTATACAAACTGGCTGAATTACTATGTCTACCAGTCAACTCCATTCGACCTGTATGGAACACCGGATTTCAGCGAGATCTAAAGGGTTTGCGAGAAGTTCAATTTCACTATCTTACCGTATTTTTACGTAATTTCATGCGAAAATGGAGTAAAAATGGGGTATGGATTCAGTAAAAATGGGGTATGGATTCAGTAAAAATGGGGTATGACATATATCTAACAATGTATAATAGGGAATTTCACACAGTAAATGCCTGATATTGCCAATTGAATATTTTAAACATCTGAATAAGTCCATGTACTTGTATAACTACAGGTATGTGGGTTTATTACTATAAAAAAGAAACCAGTAATAAAAGTAATTCCAAAGAATGATATAAAACTGTGTCCTGTATGCAAAATTGGAACTAAAAAGGAATCATTAATTGTTAATTATTTGGAAAATGGGAAGAACAAACGGAACTTGTTGACATCATATCATTGTGAAGTATGTAAATCTTCCTATATTCCAGATTCTTTATATCGTACTTATACAGCGCATAAAGATAAGAACAATATAGATGTGGAATTTGTAATGGAACAGGTAGCACAATAGTAGGATAACGGAAGGGAACTAAAACAGTCATCCGTATAACCATCCCCGTCCTTCACAGAATCAATTCTATGCTGAAATTCCTTATATATAGCCTTAAATTCTGGACGAAAACCATCTACCCTAACAACTTTACCCTTAAAGCATTTGCGTTGAAATTTGATGGTTATTTCTTTTGTATATTGTGAAGAAATGAGTATAAGATGACTGCTGCTACACTGATATCTATATCTGTTTTGTCAGAATCAAAAAACAGGTTGCTGAATAGACATAATCTATATTATAATACAAGCATAAGAAACTGAAATTTACAAAAATGAACAGGAGTGAGAGTAGTGCCAGAAATATCATTGTTTTACGGAATACGTGTTACCATCCATGTATTATAATGATTATATGCCACCACATTTCTATGCAGAATATAATGGACAAAAAGCATTAGTAGATATTAATAACATTCAAGTGATTCGAGGTTCATTACCAAATAAACAACTTAGACTTATATTGGCGTGGTGTACTATCCATCAGGATGAACTGATGCAAAACTGGGAACTTGCAAAAGATATGAAGCCATTAAATAGAATTAATCCGCTTATCTAAAGGGGGAAATCATATGAACGAATATTTTCCGACAGTAGTACAGGTGATACCATTGGATAACTTTCATGTGCAGGTATTCTTTGATGACGGTAAGATTGTAGACTATGATGCTACAGAAGATTTGAAAGCAGAAATATTTAAGCCATTAAGAGATATTGATGCATTTAAAGAAGCTTGTACCGTTATGAATGGTACTCTTGCATGGGATCTTTCTGGCAACAGAGATGAATCCAGTTGTATTGATATTGATCCGTTTACTGTATATGAGTTAGAATCCATTAATAATCTGATTGCTTGAATAATGTGATCACAATTTAATATGAGCAGCATGAAAGCCCTCGGGAGTTAATCCTGGGGGGCTTTTGGTATAGCCAAATCCGGTGAAGTATGTTATTATATGCATCAGTTCTCAGAATCGGGAATATTCAGTTGAGATAAGAAAGGACACAACAATCATATGAACATAGGAAACAATATAGGAAATATCATGAAGATCACAGGCGCATGGAACACCTTTAAGAGCAATCATCCCAAGTTCCCGGCATTCTGTCAGGCAGTTTCACGCAAAGGACTTAAAGAAGGAAGCATTATTGAAATTGCGATCACCACTCCTGAGGGAGAGAAGATAGAGACAAACCTGAAAGTAAAGGACAGTGACCTGGAATTACTGAAACAGTTGTCTGACCTGAAAATGTGAAAAAGTTTACAAAAATTTTATTTGAATAACAGATATAAATCTGCTATAGTATTCTATGTTGGTTAAGTTGATTATTATTCGTTCCCATATATAAGAATGATAGGTTCTCAAAAGAAAGAAGAGGAAGAAAATTGCGTAAAAAATCACATATTTTATTAGCAAGATACCTTGCGGATCAGATGCAGACCACAGCAAGCCTGCAGTCTCACAGAAAGGCTTTCTGTCTGGGCAGCATTCTGCCGGATATCAAACCGTCCTTTATCACCAGAAGACACGAGTTCTACGGAACATTTGAAGATGTCAAGAACCGTATGAAAGAACTGGCAGATATCAGACCGGATGAGAGTAACCAGAGAGTTTACTGGCGGCGGTTCGGCGAAGTGATCCACTATATGGCGGATTATTTTACCTTTCCTCATAACAAAACATATACAGGAAGCTTCAGCCAGCATAATCATTATGAGAAAGTACTTAAGAACAGACTGAAAGAATGTATACAGCAGGGAGAAGCACATGCATATCTGGAACCGGCCATCCGCTTCGCAGATTTCTCCACCCTGATCGATTATATCGAAGCTACTCATGAGAAATACCTCAACAAGCTCCGTAGCGTGGAAGAGGATATCCGCTTTATCCTGAATATGTGTTTTCAGGTAGTGCAGGGACTGATACAGATCTGCATTGGTAATAAGAACTTTGCAGGAGCCATTCAGGCAGCCTGACAGAGATACGCTAAGAATACAGAAAGGCTGTGTGGAAATCATATCCGCACAGCCTTCCTGCATTCTGAAATATATCTTTCTCACTGCTTGATTCGGTTAAAATGTGACAAAAAAATGAATTTTGGTCAAATCTGGAATTTACCTGCCCTGAGCTGTTGATTTCAAAAAATGATTATGCTAGAATAAAACAGGTTAATATTTCGGGATAATTCACTTATGAAATAACATAATAATGTGAAAAGTAATTTAGACAGTATGCCCTTATAAACAGGGGGTAAGGACATGCTCACAGTAAGAAGGGAGCAATTTAGATATATGAAAAACAAGTATCTTACCAGATTCTTATGTCTGACATTGATGTCAGGAATGGTATTATCCGGTCCTGCGTCCGTACTTGCAGCAGAGGATACTGCTGCGTATACAGCAGACGGTTCTGATTTCAGCGATTCCGGTGATTTTGATTCAGGATCAGAGGATCCGGCGCCGGCAGATCCGACTCCTGCAGAGCCAACACCTGCGCCGGTAGATCCGACTCCTGCAGACCCGACGCCTGCACCGGTAGATCCGACACCAACAGATCCGACACCAACACCTGCAGAACCAACACCTGCACCGGCAGATCCGACTCCGACACCAACAGATCCGACTCCGACACCTGCGAATCCTACACCAACACCGTCTTCACAGATTACGAAGGCAGCCCAGGATGTGATCGACAGAATCAAAGAGTTGAACGCACAGACCATCACGCTGGAGAAGAAAGCCACTGTTCAGAGCATCCGCACTGCATATAATGCCCTGTCTGATACAGAGAAGGCACAGGTTTCTAATTATAATCTGCTGGTTCAGGCAGAAGCGACTATTGCTCAGCTGGAAGCGCAGAAGAACAATGCGAATACGAATAATCCATTTACGAGTAATACCAGTGCTGCACAGACCGGAACTCCGGTATATTATGCGTCCAATATCCACGCAGGTAAGGATTTCTATCTGGACAGCCTGAAGAATAACTACAATCTGACCTTCTCAGATGATTTCGCTTCTGTTATGGATGAGATCGAGAAGGAATATAAAGAGAAGAACAAAGTAGCAGATGCCAGCGATGTAAACGGCAGCAAGACCACCACATCTGCAGACAGTCTTCTGGTAAGAAACTGGCAGGATATCCTTGCAGTCTATGTATATCAGCAGAGCCAGGACGGAAAAACAGAATTTACCCTGGATTCTTCCTGCAAGAAAGACCTTGCGAAAATCTTTGCAGAGCTGAACCCGATCGTAAGGGACAAGCAGGATATTACTCACGTTACATACGCTAATCGTAAAATCAACTACTATATTAAGAAAAATAAAATCGAAAAAAAGGATCGTACGATCCTTAAGAAATATGTGGAGACAGACTGCAAACTCCTCTGCGCGGTAGTAACAGCTGCCAACGGTTTTGTCCGCGAGAGCGTAGGAGATGACGTTTCCGAGGAAAGAGTAAATGTTATCTCCGCAGCCTATTCACTGGTTGGTAAAGTCGGTTACTTCTGGGGCGGCAAATCCACAGTGATCGGTGAAGATCCAGGCTGGGGAACCAGCGAGAAGGTATCAGCTGAGGGAAGCAAGAGCACCGGAACCATCCGCGCATACGGACTGGACTGCAGTGGTTTTGTCACCTGGGCAGTGATCAACGGATATCAGGATAAAGCAATGCAGGAAGCTGTAGGCGACGGAACTTCTGATCAGTGGGAGAAAGCAAACGTGGTAACTGAGGCAGATGCACAGCCCGGAGATCTGGTGTTCCAGAAAGGACCGGAAGCAGGAAGCGATAATCATGTAGGTATTCTCTGCGGTAAAACAGACGCAGGTGACTGGATCGCAGTACACTGCTCCTCCGGCAAGAATGGAGTAACAGTAGGCGAAGCATACAGTGCAAGCTTCCGTTACATCCGCCAGCCATCCTTCTACCCGACACAGGAACAGGTTCAGGAAATGCAGAGCAGCAGTACGGTAAGCACAACAACAGGTGATGCAGCAGCTTCCACAGGAACAGATATCTTTTCTGCAAATGTGACAGTAAGCAATACTCTGCAGGATGCGATGAAGTCAAATACTTCCGACTCAACAGGATTCACAACATCAGAATCCACTGAGAAGACTTCCATCCTTCCGGATAAGATCGATTTGTCAAAAGAGAAAGTCGCTGTATTTAAGGCAAAATAAAATGTATAAAAGAAGAGAAAGTCATACAAAAAAGTCTGGCTTTCCCTTCTTTTTTCGTGTGTAAAACTTTTTTTAATCTGTTAACTTAAACAGTTAAGTAAAAACTGACGAATTTGCTTATTGGTCTGCGGAAATATGCTTCAAAAACAAAAAAATATTCGAAAATATGGAAACCCCTGGAGAGTACAAAAACCTGTGAGTAGATGGATATTTATATCATCAAAAGCATACTCGTTGAAGTAGGAATGGAACATAGAAGTTTATAACTTTTTATAAGTTTTCAGTAACGGTGTCATTAATCTATATGAAGGGATTTGAGAGAGATACGATCATGTATGAAAAAGGTCAGGAAGCTGAACGCAAAAATACAGAAAGGGAACGTCAGAGAGCGGATTTTGCTGAAAAAGAAAAAATAAAGGCCCCAAAAGAGACAACAGAAGCACTTAAAAGAGTAGCTGAACTGGAGAAGATTTTGCAATGTAAAACTACGGAGGGTAAATAAGATTATCTTAAGATAGCCACAGACTGGCACCCATCCAGCCTGTGGCTTTTTCACCCACTATTTTTGAGTTGACTTTTTGGCACATTGCGCATATACTAACAGTAGCTAAGGAATGTGGTGAGATTCCTTGAAGCAAAACAAAAAACCCTCAGAGTGCCAGCTCTGGGGGCTTTCTTGCTCGTTACGGTGAGCTATTCCGTTTAGACTGTTGCTGTCTATCGTCTGTTGTCCAGCCATTTGCATATGTAGTAGCTAACTACGCCTGCTATAACAGAGACAAGAAATGTGGTGAGAATTTCTTCCATGGAGTCCATCTCTTTTCTGCTGGAGGTTCGACAGCTTTTTGAGTATAACATGTTTTAGAACAAATTGGAATAGTAAAACCTGGCATGAGTTAACTGATAGAGGCAGTTAGGGGAGAACCCTCTGCCGGGACTGGTATTAATACTGAACAGGTCTAGCGGGGTCTCACCCCTGTCGGGAAAATAAAGAAACAAAATATGTTTTAAAAGTCTTCTAAAGAAAGTATAAAAATCTAATCAGGTCACAGACTGGAATCCGCTCAGTCTGTGGCTTTTTAGTCATGAATAATTATGATTATAATTGACTTTAATCGCGTTTTTGTTATGTACGGTCAAGTTTAATTCTGTTTATAGATGACTTGCAATTGTATTTCTATTATTTTAAGTCAATCATAATTACAAATATAGTTGACTGCGATTGCACTTTTATTATATAAGGTCAAGCTGAAGCATGTTTATAAGGCAGTTGGAGTCAGAACCGGTTGGGAGCACACCTCAAGGACTGTTTTTGAGGCGCTCCTTTTATGAAATTAAGAAATTAGGAAAAAATATTATTGTTGTACTGCATGATGAGTAAGTGGTATAATAATACAAGTTTATATTGCAGAAAAAAGCTGTTGTTTGTGAGAGGCTGGGAATAATGATTGAGTGGAAACAAATGACGATGCAGGAAGCAGAGAATAAAATGGAGGTGCTTCGGGAGATTTTTGATGTAGTCCGTCTCCTGAAAGGGAGTGATCTGCAGGCTGCCGGAATGGAAAGTAAGCTTGCAGGAAGAGAAAATCCTTGCCAGTGTTATGCTTTCTGGAATAAAGATAAAAGATGTGAGAATTGTATTTCCCTTAAAGCACTGGAGGAGAAGAAACAGACATCCAAAATTGAATTTCTTGATTCTGATATGTATCAGGTATTTGCAAGGTATCTGGAGATTGACAGTGAGCCTTATGTAATGGAAATGCTGAAAAAGCTGGACGAGAACACGCTGACTGATGAGGAAGGATATGAAAAACTGACGGAAAAGCTGACTGTATATAGCGAAAAGCTGTATAAGGATGTGCTGACAGGGGCGTATAATCGCAGATATTTTGAGGAAAAAGTCAAAAATATGTCTTTGAATGCCGGAGTTGCAGTTATCGATCTGGATGATTTCAAATTGTTCAATGACACTTATGGTCATGATGGAGGAGACCGGGTGCTGACAACCGTAGTGAATGTAATTCGGCATTATATCCGTCGTACGGATATTCTGGTGCGCTATGGAGGAGATGAATTTCTGCTGATCCTGCCCGGAATTGAGAAGGAAGTCTTTTCACAGAAGCTCCGTATGATCCAGGAGAAGATCCATGCGACGCATATTCCGGGTTTTAATCGTCTGAAGCTTTCAGTGAGCATTGGTGGAGCTATGTTTACCCATGGCAGATTGGAGGAAGCAATCACCAAAGCAGACAGACTTATGTATATGGCCAAGGGACATAAAAATATAGTAGTGACCCGGTGGGAGCAGAAGCAAAATACAGACAAGATGGAAAAAAGGAACCTGCTTCAGCTTCTGGTTGTTGATGATTCTGAAATGAACCGTGAGATACTTAAGGAAATTCTGGGAAAGGAATACCGGATACTGGAGGCCTGTGACGGAGAAGAGGCTCTGAAGATGCTGGAACAGCATGGAACTGAAATCTCATTGGTCCTGTTGGATATTATTATGCCCAAAATGGATGGATTTGAAGTACTCGCCTATATGAACAGAGATAAATGGATCGAGGATATACCGGTGATTATGATTTCCAGTGAAGGATCAGAAAGTTATATCCGTCGTGCCTACGAACTGGGGGCTTCGGATTATATAAGCAGACCATTTGATGCCAAGGTGGTATATCAGCGGGTTATCAATATGATCAAGCTCTATGCCAAGCAAAGGCGTCTGATCCATTTGGTAACAGATCAGATTTATGAAAAAGAGAAAAACAACCGTATGATGACCGGGATTCTCAGTCAGATTGTAGAGTTCCGAAATGGTGAAAGCGGGCTTCATGTGTTGCACATCAATATTCTGACTCAGCTTTTGCTGGAGAAACTGATGCGAAAATCAGAGAATTACAATCTTTCCTGGTCTCAGCAGCATATGATCGCCACAGCTTCCGCACTTCATGATATCGGTAAGATTGGAATTGATGAAAAAATTCTGAATAAACCCGGAAAGCTTACAAAGGAAGAATTTGAAGCCATGAAACAGCACACGATCATAGGTGCCCGGATGCTTGACAGCCTGGAAATGTATCATGATGAAGAGATGATGAAATATGCCTATGAAATATGCCGCTGGCATCATGAACGTTATGATGGAAAAGGATATCCGGATGGTTTGAAGGGAGAAGAAATCCCCATATCTGCACAGGTGGTATCACTGGCAGATGTGTATGATGCCCTGGTAAGTGACCGGGTATATAAGAAAGCATATTCTCATGAGAAGGCAATGGAAATGATCCTGAATGGAGAATGCGGAATGTTTAATCCTCTTCTTTTGGAATGTCTGGTGGAAATTCAGGATAAAGTACGCAAGGAACTTGGTATTAAAGATGTGAATGAATGTCTGGAATATCTGGAAGAGAGAAACAGATAAAATCCCCCTGAAAAGAGCCTAAACTCAGCGATGAATGGGTGTACATTTCTGTAGATCTGAATGGATTAAAATGGGAAGACAGAGATCGATTCATGAAATGCAAAAATATTTTGTAAAAAATTTTCCTGAGTATCTTGACAGGGAATAAATAATCCTTTATAGTATAGCACAGATTTGGTGTGTTACTGGACAGGCAGGCATTAACCGGTCATAAATGTTATTTTTTAATGTTTATGGGGGTTAGTGCCTTTTTTTGATGTATTTTATATGGTAAAACGCGGAATAATCATATGTCAGAAGGTTTTAATCTCCCGGAAACAAGACGGTTTATTCGCACGAATAAGGAAAAGGAGACAAAAGAACATGAAAGACAAGATTTTTGGAGTTTTGCAGCGTGTGGGAAGATCCTTTATGCTTCCGATCGCAATTCTCCCTGTTGCAGGTTTGCTGCTTGGTATCGGCAGTTCCTTTACAAATGAAACAACTATCGCTACCTATGGATTGCAGAAAATCCTGGGAAGTGGAACATTACTTAATTCTCTTCTGATCATTATGAACAAGGTTGGAAGTGCTGTATTTGACAATCTGCCGCTGATCTTTGCTGTTGGTGTTGCCATTGGTATGGCAAAGAAAGAGAAAGAGGTTGCTGCTCTTTCTGCGCTGATTGCATATTTCGTTATGAATGTGGCTGTCAGTGCCATGCTTCTTATCAACAATGAAATCACAGCAGACGGTCAGATAGCAGCAGATGTACTGGAAGGAACCATTACTTCTGTATGCGGGATCCAGTCTCTGCAGATGGGTGTATTCGGCGGTATTATCGTAGGTCTTGGTGTTGCGGCACTTCATAACCGTTTCCACAAAATTGTGCTTCCGAATGCGCTGTCATTCTTTGGCGGCTCAAGATTTATACCGATTATTTCTACGATCGTATATATGTTTGTGGGAATCCTGATGTATTTTGTATGGCCGGCAGTTCAGAACGGTATTTATGCTCTGGGCGGTCTGGTAACAGGCAGTGGATATCTGGGAACTCTGATTTTTGGTATTATTAAACGAGCACTGATCCCCTTTGGGCTGCATCATGTATTTTATATGCCATTCTGGCAGACCGCAGTGGGCGGAACTATGGAAGTTGCAGGACAGGTGGTGCAGGGCGGACAGAATATCTTCTTTGCGCAGCTTGCTGATTCTGCAAATATAGCACATTTCAGTGCGGATGCAACCAGATATTTCTCTGGTGAGTTTATCTTTATGATTTTTGGTCTTCCGGGAGCAGCGCTGGCTATGTATCGCTGTGCAAAACCTGAGAAGAAAAAAGCGGCAGGCGGACTTCTTCTTTCTGCAGCGCTGGCATGTATGTTTACTGGTATCACTGAACCGCTGGAATTCTCATTCCTGTTTGTAGCTCCGGCATTGTTCGTAGTTCAGGTGATCCTGGCAGGTGCGGCTTATATGATCGCACATATGCTGAATATTGCAGTAGGACTTACTTTCTCAGGCGGTTTCCTTGACCTGTTCCTCTTTGGTATCCTGCAGGGAAATGCAAAAACAAGCTGGCTGAGGATTATTCCGGTTGGAATTATTTACTTTATCCTGTATTATGTGATCTTTACATTTATGATCAGGAAATTTAATTTCAAGACTCCTGGACGTGAAGATGATGATACAGAGACAAAGCTTTATACAAAAGCTGATGTAAATGCAAGAAAAGAAGCCGGAAAGACAGCCGGTGCAGCTGCAGCAACCTCCGGTGATCCGGTAAGTGAACTGATCACCAGAGGTCTTGGAGGAAAGAAAAATATTGTAGATGTTGACTGTTGTGCGACCAGACTTCGTATCACAGTTGCAGAACCTGAGAGAGTTCGTGATGAACTTCTGAAACAGACAGATTCCAGAGGAATCGTAAAAAAAGGACAGGGCGTACAGGTTATCTATGGACCTCATGTAACTGTTATCAAGGCGAAGCTGGAAGAATATCTGGAGACTGCTCCCAACGAATTCGCAGATGAGACACCTGATAATATACAGGCACAGGAAAATATTGCAGCAGAAAATGCAGATAGACAGAACAGTGCAGAGGTTGAGGACAAAAATGCAGGTACAGCACAGACCTCAGCACCTGCAAAAGAAGAAAAAATCAGAAAAACAGCAATCATTTACAGCCCTGTAGACGGAATCGCAGCAGATCTTTCTACTGCACCGGATGAGGGATTTGCAGGAAAAATGATGGGTGACGGTGCAGTGGTGACACCAACAGAAGGTACTGTATATGCACCTGCAGACGGTGAAGTTGAGTTTATTTTTGATACAAAACATGCTATAGGTTTCCAGACAGATTCCGGTATCCCTATGCTTCTTCATATGGGAATCGACACTGTAAAACTGGAAGGAAAAGGCTTCGAAATCCTGGTAACAGAGGGTCAGAAAGTGAAAAAAGGTGATCCGATGATGAAACTGGATTTAGAGTTTCTAACTGCTAATGCTCCGTCTATCACTTCTCCTATCCTTGATACTGAACCGGAAGATAACCAGAGGATCAGACTTCTGGCAAACGGTGAGATTAAGGCCGGTGAACCGTTGTTTGCGGTGGAGACACTGGAATAATATTGTTATCAAAAAACAGTTGGATGATCAAAAGAGATGACATCTTGATTATCTGACTGTTTTTTTACGCACGTGAATTGAAAAGGATGACCTTTTTGAAGGGGGAATCTGGAAATCAAAAATGTAACAAATTTGTGTGACAGGTAGGATTCTTATTCAAAATATGGTAAACTATAGCAGTCCTGGTAAATAATGCATCTTAATCCAGCCCATCAGAGTATGAAATCCTGCGTCAGATATCTTTGTTGTGCGTCAGCACGCTTGCAGATATTTTCCTTGTCTTTCATATTCTGCTGAACTGTCTTAAATGCATTATTTACTAGAGCGTGTCTGAAAAAGGCTTTCTACAAGATGTGCGTCACAATTTGTAGTATTATTTTGCGTAAAGCATTTTTAAACATGTTTTATGACCAAAGGGAAAATTATTATAATGGCAATAAATTTTTATAGAGGGGATTACGACAGAGATGTATAGAGTTAGCAAGGTATTAAATAATAATGGTGTTATAGCCATTGATATGGATGAAAATAAGGAGTATGTGATTCTTGGCAAGGGTGTTGGCTTTGGAAAAAAGGTCAGCCAGCGTTTTGATAAGCCGGAGGGATGCACTACATATCGTCTGGAACAGGAGACAGAGCGTGGATCTGCGAAGGAACTGGTAAAGGGAATAGAGCCGGAGTATCTGGAGATTGCAGATGCAATTCTGACAGAGTCACAGAAAGTGTTTGGAGATTCCATAGACAGAGGGATTCTTTTTCCACTTGCTGACCATATTTCTTTTGCAGTCGCAAGAATCCGCAGAAATGAGCAGATTAGCAATCCGCTGACAGAGGATATCAAGGTTCTTTTCTACAGTGAATTTAAAGTTGCGGAAACACTAAAAACAATTCTGAGAGAAAGACTTCAGATAGAGATTGATGATCATGAGGTTGGATATGTGGCATTGCATATTCATTCTGCAATTGGTGACGAGAAGGTATCTGTTGCCATGCAGACTGCGAGAGCAGTGAGAGAGTGTATAGATATGCTCGAGAAAGCAACAGGTAAGCCAATCGATGTACTATCACTGTCCTATAATCGCCTGATGAACCATATGAAGTATATGGTAGCGCGTGCATCTACAGGAGAGAAGCTGAATCTGGACATGAATGAATATATGCTGGATCAGTATCCCCAGGCCTATAAGGTTGCCACTGACATCTGTAAAAACCTGGAAGGATGTATTGGACATAAGTTGGATGAAACAGAGACAGGATATCTGGCAATGCATATCCAGAGAGTGTATAAGGATGCGGTATGATCCGACAGTTTCTTTTAGATTATAGTAATTTCCAAGTAAATTTCACACTGTATCCCCAGTGCTACAGGGCAGGGCGGGCATGGGAAATCAAGCCCCATAAGTGCCTTATAGCATTTCACTCCCGGCTGGAGATTGGGGTACAGCTTTCTGGCAGTGTCGTTATAGCTTAGGATATTATAGTCTTTGTCTATGCTGTAATATCCGGAAGAGTGTGTGTTCATAGTTTTTTTACTCCTGGTGTTTAATACTTTAAAGTATACTCTTTTTACCCCAAAATAGCAATAAGCAGCCTCTTTTTCATTCCCTGTAAAATATAAAGTAAAGTATATACTTTACTTTATATTTTATAATATCCATGTTATAATGGTTTTGTAAAGTCATTACTTTTATTTCTGTTAAATATTTTGAAATATTAAGTATAATATATAAATTTAATTAAAGGAGGTTTTTACTATGGAAATTGGAGGCTTTTTCCCCTATCAACCTGTTGGCTCTGAGCCAAACAACTATGTGGAGCATACCTGCCCTGATCCCGGGGACACCGCTCATCTAATGTCCGGCCGTTGTGCCATTTATTACTGTCTGAGGGATCTGATGTTAACAGATCAAAAGCGTGTGGCATATCTGCCTTCCTATGACTGCGAAACAGTTCTGGGCTGCTTTGTAAAAGCAGGATATGAAATTCATTATTATGATTTTGACAAAAATCTTTCCCCTGTGTTTGAGGAAGAGATGATCCCGCAGATCAGTGTTCTCCTTGTCTGTGGATACTATGGTTATCCTACCTATGATGAGAACTTTGTCAAAAAATGTAAAGCCAGTGGCGTTTCTGTAATAGTGGATACTACCCATACAGCATTTTCTCCATTGCCGGCCTGTCCGGATGCTGACTATATTGCCGTCAGTCTCCGAAAATGGATGGGTGTTGCCTCCGGTGGTCTTGCCATCAAGCGAAAGGGCACCTTTGGCGTAAAACCTATTCCTATCAATAAAGAACAGTTTTCCCTTAGAGATCAGGCTCTTCAATCCCGAGAGACCTACGAGCATACAGGAAATGAGGACTATAATAAAGAAGGCAATGATGTTTTCTGGAAAGCGGAATTTATGCTTCGTGAAATTTTCGATATCCAGGAAGGGGATGAAGCTTCCCTTAAAACGATTCTTCATTATACATTCCGGGATGCGATCCGTAAACGCCAGGAAAATTACCGTTACCTTCTGGAACACCTGCCGGAACGCTCCGATATCCGCCCGGTATTTCCTTATCTTTCAGATGATATCTGTCCTATGTTTTTCCCTTTCTTTGTGGAAAACCGGGACGCTCTTATCAAGCATCTGGCAGACAGGCACATTCCGCCTAAAGTATACTGGCCTGTACCACCTTTTGTAAAGGTTGAAGACTATCCAGGAGCTCAATATATTTATTCCCATATCATGTCTGTCAGCTGTGATGAGCGCTTTAACACGGATGATATGCAGAAAATTGTAGAAGCCTTTGAAAACTATTAAAGATCTTAAAGCATTTTGAGAATATCCGTTTGATAAATCTAATCAGGCCACAGACTGGAAATCACCAGTCTATGGCTTCTTCATCTTCTCAGGTTGACATCCCATCTGTCGTTTGCTACACTAAAATCACATATCTGACAAAGGAATGGGAAGTATGAAGAAGAAAAAAATTATAATCTATAAACCTGTTACTAATAATGGTAATCTTATGGAGAAAAAAGTTGTTTGTCAATACTATCATAGCCGCATATAATGCACAGGCGGTTAATCCGGAATTGATGTTTGTAAAGCAGTCAGACAGAAATGCTGCACAGGAAATTGATGGAGCAGTGCAGGATTCTTGGAGAATATGCGCAATATGTAGAAAAAGTACGTGAAAATGCGGAGATTATTGCCATGAGTATATTTGAGTATGACAAAGAGGAAGAAGAACAGAAACTTCAGGCAACTTATGAAAAGATTGGCGAAAAGCGAGGTGAAAAGCAAGGTGAATTAAAAAAGGCAAAAAGCATAGCCATTTCGCTTGCGCAGGAAGGAGAACCTGTAGAAAGAATAGCAAGAACCCTTGGTGAAACGGAAAAAACGATTAAAGAATGGTTGCCTGAAACGCATTAAAATTGGTTCCGCAGTATCATCAATTGAATGTTACTGTGGAACCTTTTTATATCCGCCTGCTATTTTAGCCGGGTAAGTTGGATTTTACCTGCGTATCCCTGACAGTTCGTCTTCTATCCACTTATCTGTGTTGAAGTTACTGTCAAAAAACCTGACGATCACGCCGTAAGGTTCTGTATCGCTGTTGAATGCGTTGGCTTCATCTGTGTCTACGTGCATTGCCAGGTGATAATTTCTGTGGACTCTGACTACTACATCTGCGTAGATAAGTGCGCGTCCGTAGCTTTTGGTCAGGACGAAGACCTCGTCATTGTCTTTGATATGCAGGGCAAGTGCTTCATCCGGAGTCATGTGGATGTGGCGTTTGGCTACGATGACCCCTTTGGGGATTTCGATATCACCGCATGGACCGGATAAAATACAGCCGGGAGTTCCTTCGATATCACCGGACTGGCGTATCACGCTTGGAATCCCCAGTTTTCTGGTGTCTGTAAGGGACATTTCTACCTGCGTGTCGCTGCGGAAAGGACCGAGAAGTGCCATGTTTTCGAAAGTACCTTTCGGTCCTTTGACAGTTACTCGTTCCTGGCACAGATATTGTCCGGGCTGGCTTAATTCTTTGATAAAATGTGGTTTGCTTCCTTCTCCGAATAATTTTTCAAAATCTTCCTGCGAGATATGCAGATGTCTGGCAGAAGTTTCTATAGGTATTTTGATGCTCATTTATTACAATACTCCCTCAATATGTTACTTGTATATGTCTGTCCGACATCCTGTTGCCTGATGGGATACAGAGCAGTTATACTTACTTTTTAGTGTATCTCTTTAATTGGAAATATGCAATGTTTATCTTGTAAGAAGGACAATTTTTATTATAAAATAGTGTTAACTTACTTTTATCGGTTTACAAGGAGAAGTGTTCTGGGCTATAATAAGATACATTAGAATAACAGTTACTGTTTACACACCACTATCCCGCGAAGTGTTTTGGCATGAATATGCCAAAATCCCGAGACATACAAGCCAAAATTCCATTGCCGCAGGCAATTCGGAATGAATTTTGGCTAAGTTACTGTGAACGGAGTGAACAGTAACGAATAACAATTCTAAATGTGACAAAACAGAATGAAATAGTAATGTAATATCAGACTTATAGAATAATAACCAAGAAGGATTATTGAATGAGCAAAAATAGATTTTCCGGGCTGCGTCTGATTCTTATGGTGCCTGTGGTGGTGCTTCTGGCCGGTGGACTGATCATCGGTGGGAGAGCTTTGCAGGAACCGGGGGAAGTAAGGAATCTTAAAAAGCAGGAGGTAGCGCAGACGGATGAAGGACATCAGGAGTATTATTTCGGCCTTCTTAATAAGGATGAACAGAGAGGCTACCGCGAGATCCTAGAGGGGATCAGAAGCTTTGAGGATAAATTTTATCTGTCTCTCTCAGGAGATAATGAGATAGACAGAGTGTATCATGCAGTGCTGAAGGATCATCCGGAGCTGTTCTGGGTACATAACCGGGAGAAAGTTTATAAGACGACCTATTCGGGCAGAGATTACTGTCAGTTTTCTCCGGGATATACTTATACAGAGGAGCAGAGACAGGAGATTACGCAGACTATGGAGAATGCGTATCAGGAGGTGTTATCGCAGATTCCGGATGGTGCTGATGATTATACGAAGGTAATGACTGTTTATACTTATGTCATAGACAATACAGAATATGTGATCTCTGATGATGACCAGAGTATAGCAGGAGCTTTCTGGAAGAAACAGGCGGTATGTGCGGGCTATGCGGGAGCAGTGCAGTATCTGCTGGAGCGTCTGGATATCCCCTGTATTTATGTGGAGGGTGATGCTGCAAACAGTACCCAGGGACATGCCTGGAATATTGTAGAGCTGAACGGACAGTATTATTATGTGGATGCCACCAATGGGGACCAGCCGGACTTTCTGGAGGGTGATGCCACGCTGCTGGCAGAGCATAAGACAACAATCTATGATTATCTGTGTCCGTTCCCACAGGAGTACGAGGAGAATTATACGGCCTCTGATGAGTTTCCTGTTCCTGCGTGTACAGCGACTGACATGAATTTCTATGTGAGAAACGGCGCCTGTTTTGATACCTATGACTGGAGCAGTGTATATGACCTGTGCAGACTGCGCATTGACAGTGATGCTGCGGTGGTACGCTTTAAGTTTGGCAGCCAGGGGGCTTATGATGAGGCATATATGGATCTGATCGACAGTAATCATATCCAGGATATCGCAAAATATTATATGGAAGTCCATGGGCTGTCACAGATTTCCTATCATTACGGCGTGATCGACAATATGAAGACCTTATACTTCATGTTCTGACGGGTTTAGTTCAGTTGAGAAGACTCCCGCTTCTATCAGTGAGTTGATTATAAACTTATCTCCGTGGCAGTCTGATCTCCGACTGAAATAAACGCTCTGCGAGGATGTGCGGCGGTTCTAAGAGAAATGTGTCAGTTGATGATAAGGAACGCTATAAATATATAACTAAAAGGAGTGACTGAAAATTATGGTTAATATGACAGATATATTTGGAAATGCGCTGAGTATTGCCGGAAGTTTTATGGATTCAGATCTGGTGAATCGTTTTATGATGGTAATATTTGCAGTGATCCTTGTGTTTGGAGTGCTGAACTGTATTCTGGGATACAGGCTTCTGCGTTTCTGGATGATGCTGGGAGGTTTTCTGGTAGGCGGCGGTCTTGCGCTGGTGGTTGTACATACAATGGGAATACAGGAGAAATCAACAATGCTGATCGCAGCACTGGCGGCAGGAGTTGTGTTCGCAGTGATTGCATTTCTGATCTATAAGGCAGGTGTGTTTATCCTGGCAGCAGGTATCGGCTGGGCGGCCAGTATTTATTTCCTGCATCCTACCAGCTCCGCAGTATTTTTTGCATGTATTCTGATCGGCGTAGCTCTTGGTTCCATGGCGGTGAAATACTGCAGGGAAGTGCTGATCGTGGCTACAAGTCTGATCGGTGGTATTATGGCAGGGGTTTCCCTTGCACAGCTTGGAAATCTGGCAGATATTCCCTATGGACTGGGAATGAGTGTGGGATTTGCAGTTCTGGGTATGCTGATTCAGTTTGCTATCAACAAACCGGTTTCTGATGAAGAGGATGAAGAAACGGTTGATGAAGAAAGCACTGAGCAGATTTACAGGCGAAATCAGAACTTGAGACAAGACCAGAGTTTTGAGCAGTCTCAGGACAGAGACATGGAGGAATCAATATATGCCAGAGGACAGAAAGGACAGGCGAGAAAAAATGGCAAAAGAAGCTAAGACAAATGCAATGAGAATGCTGGACAGACAGAAGGTTAAATATGAGGCGTTCTCCTATGAATGTGATGAATTTATTGACGGGATCCACAGTGCGGATAAGATCGGTGCTCCCTATGACCAGTCTTTTAAGACTCTGGTAATGGAGGGAAAGAGCGGCGGTTATTTCGTTTTTGTAGTTCCGATTGAAAAGGAAGTTGACCGTAAGGCGGCTGCAAAGGCTGTCGGTGAGAAGACAGTGGACATGATCCATGTGAAGGATATCACAAAGATTACCGGATATGTGAGAGGCGGCTGCAGTCCGCTGGGAATGAAGAAACCTTATCCTGTTGTGTTTGATGCATCTGCAGGAGAATTTGAGGAGATTTATGTGAGTGGCGGCCGTATCGGACTGACACTGAAGGTTCCCCTTGCTGATCTGCTTAAGGTGACAGGCGGAAAGCTGGCGGATATTATCATGAAGACAGAATAAAATAACAGGGTACGGCTAAGCCGTACCCTGTATTTTATTCTTTAGTTATCGGAAGCGTCCTCTTCGTTGATCTCGAATACGTGACGTTTCTTAGCCATCTCATCACTTGCCAGATATTCATCGTAAGTAGTGATCTTGTCGATCATGGTTCCGTTTGGAAGGATTTCCATGATACGGTTGGCTGTTGTCTGTACGAACTGATGGTCATGTGAGGTGAAAAGGATAACACCCGGGAATTTGATCAGACCGTTGTTCAGTGCTGTGATGCTCTCCATATCGAGGTGGTTGGTTGGCTCATCAAGGATGAGAATGTTTGCACCGGAGATCATCATCTTGGAAAGAAGACAGCGAACCTTCTCACCACCGGAAAGAACACGTACACGTTTGATGCCGTCTTCACCGGGGAAGAGCATACGTCCGAGGAATCCACGAACATAAGTAGCATCCTTGATCTCGGAATACTGTGTCAGCCAGTCTGTAATAGTAAGGTCATTATCGAACTCTGCAGTGTTGTCTTTAGGGAAATATGCCTGGGAAGTGGTAACACCCCATTTATAATTTCCTTCATCCGGTTCCATTTCACCGACCAGGATCTTAAACAGAGTAGTGATTGCCTGTTCGTTAGCACCAACAAAAGCTACTTTGTCATCATGACCGAGTGTGAAAGAAATGTTATCCAGAACTTTTACACCGTCGATGGTCTTGGAAAGGTTCTCCACCATAAGGACTTCGTTACCGATCTCGCGGTTTGGACGGAAGTCGATGTATGGGTATTTACGGCTGGACGGACGCATATCGTCAAGCTGGATCTTTTCCAGGGCACGTTTACGGGAAGTCGCCTGTTTGGACTTGGAAGCGTTGGCACTGAATCGGGAAATAAACTCCTGAAGTTCTTTAATCTTTTCTTCTTTCTTCTTGTTGGCTTCCTTCATCTGTTTAATGAGGAGCTGGCTGGACTCAAACCAGAAGTCATAGTTTCCGGCATAGAGCTGAATCTTGCCGTAGTCGATGTCTGCTGTATGAGTACATACTTTATTTAAGAAGTAACGGTCATGGGATACAACGATGACAGTGTTGTCAAAGTTGATCAGGAATTCTTCGAGCCATTCAATAGCAGGCAGGTCAAGGTGGTTGGTAGGCTCATCCAGAAGAAGAATGTCCGGATTACCAAACAGTGCCTGCGCCAGAAGAACTTTGACCTTCTGGCTTCCTGTAAGGTCAGCCATCTGGGAATAGTGGAGATCGGTTTCAATTCCAAGACCATTCAGAAGAGTAGCAGCATCAGATTCTGCTTCCCATCCGTTCATCTCTGCAAATTCACCTTCCAGTTCACTGGCACGGATACCGTCTTCATCAGTGAAGTCCGCTTTTGCATAGATAGCATCTTTTTCTTTCATGATCTCATACAGTCTCTTGTTACCCATGATAACAGTATCCAGAACTGTATATGAATCATATTTGAAGTGATCCTGCTGCAGGAAAGAGAGACGCTGGCCAGGAGTGATAACAACGTCACCGTTGGTAGGCTCTAACTGTCCGGAAAGGATTTTAAGGAATGTGGACTTACCGGCACCGTTTGCACCGATGAGACCGTAGCAGTTGCCCTCAGTAAATTTGATATTTACATCTTCGAAGAGGGCCTTTTTACCTACGCGCAATGTAATATTGTTTGCTGAAATCATATCATACCTCTTTTTCGTGAAATTATTGTTTTGCAGTAACTGTCCGGCAGATTGTTTATGGAAAACGTATCTTTCGCAGGAAACAGTTACATTATTTCCTATTATATAAGTTACAACCGTTTATCATTGTACCGTAAATTGGGAAATTTGCAACTGTTTTTTGCTTTTTTGGGTTCTTTTATTTACAAAAAAAAGAAGCACTGTTATAATATAGAATAATATAGCCTCTTGACGGACAGAAATATGAGGCATTGATATGACAGAAATAACGATTACTGTTTCCATTGTTTTATGCAAAACAGCGATGTGGACAGTAAAGGATAATTAATTTTAGAGAGGTTGCAAAGACTATGTTTATTACAAGAGAGTGCGATTATGCAGTTCGAGTGGTACGTGCGCTTTGGGGAGAGAGCAGACTGAGCGTATCCGATATCTGTGAGAAAGAAGCAATCACAGCTCCTTTTGCCTATAAGATCCTGAAGAAACTTCAGAAGGCAGAGATCGTGAAGGGATACAGAGGCGTACATGGTGGTTATTCTCTGAACAGGGGATTGGATGAGCTGACTTTATATGAGGTTTATTCGGCGATTGATCCGGATATGTTTATCATCGAATGTCTGGATCCGAAATATAACTGTGTCAGAGACGGCCAGGATGGATTGCCATGTCTGGTACATAAGGAACTGTTATCTGTACAGGATGAGCTGATAAGTCTCCTTAAGAAAAAAACAATACAGCAGATCATGGAGGAGGCGTAGAGCCTCCTTTTTTGACTGAATAAACTGCAAAGCAGTTGTCCGGTGCAGAACCGCACAGCGGAGAAGCGGATGATTTTATCTGCCTGATTCGTCCCAAATTTAGCATATCTGCATAATGTTAGTTATAAACAACTTGAAAAATGCACATATTTGCTACTGAAATAACAGAAAATCTCTGCTTTGTACCTCAGAAGATACAAAATATGTCAAAACAAATTGGACACAGGCAGAAGATTATGTTATAATCTACAATGAAATTTGAGGTATATTTTACTTATGCCTTGAAATAAATAATTAATTTTCATCAACCTTTAAGGAGGAAAAACAAACTATGGCAAGAAAGATGAAAACCATGGATGGTAACCATGCAGCTGCTCATGCTTCATATGCATACTCAGATGTAGCCGCTATTTACCCGATCACTCCTTCATCTGTTATGGCGGAAGCAACAGATGAATGGGCAACCCAGGGAAGAAAGAACATTTTCGGACAGGAAGTTCAGGTAACTGAAATGCAGTCTGAGGCTGGTGCAGCAGGTGCTGTACACGGATCTCTGGCAGCAGGTGCTTTAACAACAACATATACAGCATCTCAGGGTCTGTTACTTATGATCCCGAACCTTTACAAAATTGCTGGTGAGCAGTTACCTGCAGTATTCAACGTATCTGCACGTGCACTTGCTTCTCATGCACTTTCAATTTTCGGAGATCATTCAGACGTTATGGCCTGTCGTCAGACCGGATGCGCAATGCTCTGCGAATCTTCTGTACAGGAAGTTATGGACTTAACACCTGTTGCTCACCTTTCAGCAATCAAAGGTAAAGTTCCGTTCATCAACTTCTTCGATGGATTCCGTACATCTCACGAGATTCAGAAGATTGAAACATGGGATTATGAAGATCTGAAGGATATGGCAGATATGGATGCAATCGCTGCATTCCGTAACCATGCCCTGAATCCGAATCACCCATGTCAGAGAGGTTCCGCTCAGAACCCGGATATCTTCTTCCAGGCAAGAGAAGCATGTAACCCATACTACGATGCTCTTCCGGCAGTAGTACAGGAATACATGGATAAAGTTAACGCTAAGATTGGTACAGATTACAAATTATTCAACTACTACGGAGCTGCTGATGCAGAACACGTAATCGTTGCTATGGGATCTGTAAACGATACAATCGAGGAGACAATCGACTACCTTGCAGCAGCAGGAAAGAAAGTCGGTGTTGTTAAAGTTCGTCTTTACAGACCATTCTGCGCACAGGCACTCATCGATGCAATTCCGGAATCTGTAAAACAGATCACAGTTCTTGACAGAACTAAAGAGCCGGGTGCACTTGGCGAGCCACTGTACCTTGACGTTGTAGCAGCATTAAAAGACAGCAAATTCGGCGGCGTAAAAGTATTCTCCGGACGTTATGGTTTAGGTTCCAAAGATACTACACCTGCACAGATCGTAGCTGTTTATGAAAACACTGCAAAAGAGAAATTCACAATCGGTATCGTTGATGATGTTACTAACCTTTCCCTTGAGACAGGTGCTCCGATCGTAACAACTCCTGAAGGAACAACAAACTGTAAATTCTGGGGTCTGGGAGCTGATGGTACTGTAGGTGCCAACAAGAACTCCATCAAGATCATCGGTGACAATACAGACATGTACGCTCAGGCTTACTTCGATTATGACTCCAAGAAGTCCGGTGGTGTTACAATGTCCCACTTACGTTTCGGTAAAAAACCGATTAAATCCACATACCTGATCCACAAGGCAAACTTCGTAGCATGCCACAATCCATCCTACGTAAACAAATACAACATGGTTCAGGAACTTGTTGATGGCGGTACATTCCTTCTTAACTGTGCATGGGATATGGAAGGTCTTGAGAAACATTTACCAGGACAGGTTAAAGCATTTATCGCTAACCACAATATCAAATTCTACACAATCGACGGTGTTAAGATCGGTATTGAAACTGGCATGGGACCAACACGTATCAACACAATCCTTCAGTCTGCATTCTTCAAACTTACAGGAATCATTCCGGAAGAGCAGGCAATCGACCTTATGAAAGCTGCTGCTAAGGCAACATACGGACGTAAGGGTGATGATGTGGTACAGAAGAACTGGGCAGCTATCGATGCCGGTGCTAAACAGGTTGTTGAGATCCAGGTTCCGGAAAGCTGGAAAGATGCTGAGGACGAAGGTCTTCATATGACTCATGCAACAGAAGGACGTCAGGACGTTGTTGATTTCGTTAACAATATCCAGGCTAAAGTTAATGCTCAGGAAGGTAACTCCTTACCTGTATCTGCATTCAAGGATTATGTAGACGGTACTACACCATCAGGTGCAGCTGCATATGAGAAACGTGGTATCGCAGTTAACGTTCCTGTATGGAATCCGGAAAACTGTATCCAGTGTAACAGATGTGCTTATGTCTGCCCGCACGCAGTTATCCGTCCTGTAGCTCTGACAGCTGAAGAAGCAGCTAATGCTCCTGAAGGCATGAAGACATTAGACCTTACAGGTATGAAAGAATATAAATTCACAATGTCCGTATCCGCACTTGACTGTACAGGATGTGGTTCTTGTGTAAACGTTTGCCCAGGTAAGAAGGGTGCGAAAGCACTTGCTATGGAAAACCTTGAAGCAAGCGCAGACGAGCAGAAATACTTTGACTACACAGTTAAACTGCCGGTTAAAGAAGATGTTATCGCTAAATTTAAAGAAGCAACTGTTAAAGGCAGCCAGTTCAAACAGCCTCTGCTTGAGTTCTCTGGAGCTTGTGCAGGATGTGGTGAAACACCATACGCTAAACTGATCACTCAGCTGTTCGGTGACAGAATGTACATCGCAAACGCAACAGGATGTTCTTCTATCTGGGGTAACTCCTCACCATCTACACCATACACAGTAAACGCTAAGGGACAGGGTCCTGCATGGTCCAACTCTCTGTTCGAAGATAACGCTGAGTTTGGTTATGGTATGCTTCTTGCTCAGAGAGCTATCCGCGATGGCTTAAAAGCAAAAGTTGAAGACGTTGTTGCTAACGGCACAAACGAAGACGTTAAGGCAGCTGGTCAGGAATGGCTGGATACATTTGCTGTAGGTGCTACAAACGGCGCTGCTACAGACAAACTTGTTGCTGCTCTTGAAGCTTGCGGATGTGACAAAGCAAAAGAAATCCTTGCTCAGAAAGATTTCCTGGCTAAGAAATCCCAGTGGATCTTCGGTGGTGACGGATGGGCTTACGATATCGGATTCGGTGGTGTTGACCATGTTCTCGCTAGTGGACGTGACATCAACGTTATGGTATTCGATACAGAGGTTTATTCTAACACAGGTGGACAGTCTTCCAAGTCTACACCTACAGGTGCTATCGCTCAGTTCGCTGCAGGCGGTAAAGAGACTAAGAAGAAAGATATGGCTTCCATCGCTATGAGCTATGGCTATGTATACGTTGCTCAGATTTCCATGGGTGCTGACTTCAACCAGACTGTAAAAGCTATTGCAGAGGCTGAGGCTTATCCGGGACCATCTCTGATCATCGCTTATGCTCCATGTATCAACCATGGTATTAAGAAAGGTATGGCAAAAGCTCAGACAGAGGAAGAATTAGCAGTTAAGGTTGGATACTGGCATAACTTCAGATTCAATCCTGCAGCTGAAGGAAACAAGTTCTCTCTTGATTCCAAGGCTCCGAGCATGGAAGATTATCAGGCATTCCTTGACGGTGAGGTTCGTTACAACTCTCTGAAACGTCAGAATCCTGAGAAGGCTGCAAGACTGTTTGCTAAGAATGAGGCTGAGGCTAAGGCTAGATTTGAATATCTGCAGAAGCTGATCGCTCTTCATAGTGCTGAATAATCTTTTCGGTTTTTGAACGATTGTTAAACAATATTATAAAATGAACAGATTGAGCTGTTTATTGTGTCCAGACGATATATGTGGGCCGCGGTACTTATGTATCGCGGCTCTTTTTATGTACTGCTTAGGAGGGAGACGCCGGGGAATGACAGAACATCTGAGGCTCAGTCTCGGAACCATGGAATTTCTAAGTATTTGAAAAGTCGCTAAAAACATTCAGAAATTGCTCAAACTCGCTTCGCTCAGACAGTGAGCAATTTCTGAATAACGCGGCTTCCCAAATACTAAGAAATTACATGAACCCTCGAGATTCGCCTCAGATGTTCTGTCATTCCCCGGCTGGTTGTTGGCTGATTTAACCGAATCAAGTAAGTCTCCTGCGGAGGTTGCGAAAAACAATATAAACAATAAAATAATGTTGGCTATAAATTTGACAAGTATTGGATATTTGTCTATAATCAGTGAGAACTTTATAACTCGGTTTAGAATGATAGAATATAAAGGAGCGGTCATGAGGAGATTTGTGAGCAGGGATAGTAAGAAGGATTTCTACTTATTATATACGCTTGTATTTGGGGTTATTTCTTTTTTTATCTATTATCAGTTTGCGGGGAATGGGAAGTCTTTGGTGTGGAGTCATGATGGGATTCCGCAGCATTTGAATTCTCTGGCGTATTATGGGCGGTATCTGAGGGAGGTTCTGCATACGATTTTTGTAGAGCATAAGCTGGAATTGCCTATGTGGGATATGAATATCGGGTATGGTTCGGATATTCTTACGACTCTGCATTATTATGTGATCGGGGATCCGCTGACTTTGTTGTCTGTGTTTGTGCCGGCGGATAAGACGGAGGTTTTGTATGAGGTCCTGATTTTTCTGAGGATTTATCTGGCGGGGATTTCGTTTAGTATTTTTTGTTTTTATCATAAGAATCCGAAGCAGGCAACGTTTATGGGGACGTTGATTTATATTTTTGCGGGATGGACGATTTATGCGGCTATGAAGCATCCGTATTTTTCCAACCCTATGATTTATCTGCCGCTGGTTCTGATGGGGATTGATAAGATTTATAAGAGGGAGAAGCCATGGCTGTTTATCTGGGCGACTGCGGTTTCAGCTATGTCGAATTTCTATTTCTTTTATATGATCTGTATTTTTATGTTTATTTATGCGGCTTTCCGGTATTTTGGGATTTTCAGCGAGAGAAGTGTGAAGGATGTTCTGGGATGGCTGGTGAAGTTTATTGGGTATTATGCGGTGGCTTTGATGATCGCAGCGGTTATTTTTCTGCCGGTGATCATGACGCTTTTTGGTACGGACAGGTTTCAGGCTGAGAATTATGTGCCTCTTTTATATGATAAGATTTATTATGAGAAGTATCTGGGTGATCTGATCGGGGAGAATATGATCCAGTGGGGGGTTGCCGGGTATTCTGCTGTTGCTATGGCGGGTGTATTTGTGCTTTTTTCCAGGAAGAGGAAATATCTGGATCTGAAATTGGGATTTGGGCTGTTGAATCTGTTTTTACTGGTGCCTTTTGCAGGGCATGTGCTCAATGGTTTCTCCTATGTGTCCAACAGGTGGATCTGGGCTTATGGGATGATGATCGCGTATATTTTTGTGAAGGCGTATCCTGAGCTGTTTACTCTGACTGTGAGGGAAAAGAAGAAGATTTTTGTTATGGTCGTGGCGTATTGTGTGCTGGCATTGTTTGCGAAGGCTGCCAGGACGCAGAGAAATATGGCAGGTGTGCTGGTTCTGGTATTGGCTGTGTTTACGGTTACTTCTTTTGGAAATATTTTTCTGCAGGGGAAGTATATGTGCGGGCTTCTCAGTGCTTTGCTTGTGGTGAGCATTATGTTGAATGTTTCTTATCAGTATTCTTATGAGAAGGATTATCTGTCGGAGTTTGCAGCCGAAGAGGAGTCACTGAATAAGCTGGAGTCGAATACGGATAAGGCGGTTCTTGCTGCCGGGGATTCAGGTGTCTATCGTTATGATCAGTATGGGGCATTGCCTTATGATAATACTTCTATGTATATGGGTACGAACAGTACTGCTTATTATTTCAGTCTTGCAAACAGCAGTATCAGTGATTTTTTCAGTGAGATGTATCTGAATACACCATGGGAGCAACATTATGAGAACCTGGACGGAAGGACGACCCTGGACAGGCTGGCTTCTGTGAAGTATTTTGTGATAAGTGGTGATAATTTCCGCTATCTTTCCTATGGATATAATAAAGAGAAGGGCTCTGCAGGAAAGGGAAAAAGTGAGTGCAGGGCTTATGAGAATGAGAATGCACTGCCTCTGGGTTATACTTATGACAGTTATATTCCTGAATCGGAATATGAGAAAATGGATGTGGTAAAAAAGCAGCAGGCTTTGATGGACGGTGTGGTGCTTGAGGAGAGTACACTGCCTGAGGCATCTGTTGATGCTGATAATGAGAATATCCAGTATCGTATGGAGACAGGGGATGGTTGTGCTCTGTCTAAGGGAGCAATCAGGGTGACGAAGGAAGGGGCGCAGCTGAAGCTTGTGTTCCATGGTCTTACGGACAGTGAGAATTACCTGATCGCAGATAATCTGGATTATGACAGTCTTTCACCGAGAGAACTGATTGGTAACAGTCAGTGGAAGAAGATGTCTGAGTATGACAAAAATAAGGTTCTTGATGAGGACAGCCGGTGGCGATACTGGAAGGAATCAAAGGAAGCGGCTATGACAGTCAGCTCCAATGATGTGACCAAGACCATAAAGATTTTTACGGATAAGTATAATGCCTACAGTGGACGGCATGATTTTCTCTGCAATATGGGATATTCCAGATCAGGAGTTCGTACTATGACGATCACCTTTGCCAATACGGGTGTTTATACTTATGATAAATTAAGGGTTGTGAGTCAGCCGGTGCAGGGGATTGAGGAAAAAACTGTGAAGCTGGGTGAAGAAGCTCTCGAGAATGTAAAAATGGGAACGAATGAGATTACAGGGGATATCAGTGTTTCCGAAAAGAAAGCTCTTGTGTTGTCTGTTCCGTACAGTAAGGGATTTACGGCTTATGTGGACGGGAAAGAAACGAAGCTTCAGAAGGCGAATACCATGTTTATGGCTCTGGAACTGGAACCTGGTTCACATGAGATACGCCTTACATATTGCACACCTTATCTGAAAGCGGGAATGCTTCTTTCTGTTCTGGGGCTGGTTATATATGTAATGCTGGTGTTCAGGAAGAAAAAGTAATCCAAATTCCATTGCTTCAGGAAAGTCTGGAATGAATTTGAGTCTCGTTACTGAGAACGAAGAGAACAGTAATATACGTGCTACTATCCTGTGAAGTGTTTGACACACTGGAGCATGCAGATTGTTGGAATGGACATTTCTGTAAATTTGTGTATAATAAAGTAGAAATAAGAATTGCAGGAGCTGTAAAGTGCTTAGGAGTAAAATACCTTTTGCCCCTGACATTATAGAAAATATTTACAGGAATAACAGACAGTGAATGAGAAATTAGTCTGTTGTAAATGAATGAAACAAAATGAGGAATGACATCATGAGTAAATTATCAGTGGTACTTCCGGCATATAATGAGGAGCTGATGGTTGGGAAAACCTGTCGGGTGCTGGCGGAAGTTCTTACAGAAGCGAAGATTCCCTATGAGCTGGTGGTTGTAAACGATGGTTCCGGCGACCGGACATGGGAAGAAATTCAGAAGGCAGGAGAGAGGGATGCGAATGTGACAGGCGTTCTTTTTTCCAGAAATTTCGGAAAGGAAGCAGCGATTTTTGCAGGACTGGCGCAGGCCTGTGGAGATGTGGTGGCTGTCATGGACTGTGACCTGCAGCATCCGCCGCAGACACTTCTTGAGATGTACAGGCTGTGGCAGGAAGGCTATGAAGTGATCGAGGGCGTGAAGGCAGACAGAGGAAAAGAGGGCTTTTTACATAAAGAATGTGCAGGATTTTTCTATGATATCATGTCTAAGGCAACTAAGGTGAATATGAAGGATGCCTCGGATTTTAAGATGATGGACAGGAAAGCTGTGGACAGTATTCTGTCTATGCCTGAGAGGAATATGTTCTTTCGGGCTACCTCTTCCTGGGTGGGATATAAGACTACCAGTGTGGAATTTGAGGTGCAGGAGAGAGAGGCCGGCGTTTCCAAGTGGTCTCCGTGGTCTTTGGTGAAATATGCGTTCACAAATATAGTGGCATTTACTACTTTTCCGCTGCAGTTTGTTACAATCACAGGAGCGATATGTTTTATCTGTTCGCTGGTACTTATGGTCTATTCGCTTGTGCAGTATTTTACAGGTTCTGCAGTGGAAGGTTATACCACCCTGCTGATGGTGCTGCTTCTGGTGGGAAGTGCCATGATGATCAGTCTTGGGATCATTGGATATTATATTTCCAAGATTTATGAAGAAGTAAAGCGCAGACCGAGATATATTATTTCAAAAGTAATTAAGAATGGAAATATACAGGACTGAGAGGATATATTTTATGAAGCAATGGATCAGAAAAATGTATGAAAGTTCCGTTATCCGCTATATTTTCTTTGGCGGATGTACCACTATGGTAAATCTGGTCAGCTTTTTCATTCTCAGAAAGCTGAAGGTGGAGCTGAATATCGCCAATATTATTTCGATCATCCTGGCGATCCTGTTTGCCTATGTGGTAAATTCGAAGTATGTTTTTCAGGATAAATGCGAGACATTGAAGGATCATGTTCAGCCATTCTGCAAATTTGTCAGTGCCAGACTGGTCACTATGGTGATCGAGGTTGGCGGTGTATGGCTGCTTGTGTCAGTGATGGGGCTTAATGATATGATCGGGAAATTCCTGACACAGTTTATTGTGTTGATACTGAATTATGTATTCAGTAAATTTTTTGTGTTTACAACAGGGAAATCAAAATAATGAAGGAAAAGAGAGGGAAAACTCATGACTCTGGAAGAAGCTATTGCAAAGATTAAGCCATTAGATCACAATGCCATGGAGATTGCACAGAAAAGATGGGACAGTATTGCGAAACCACTGCATTCTCTTGGAAAACTGGAGACTCTTTTGATCCAGATCGCGGGAATTACAGGAAACGCAGAGGTGGATCTTTCCAGGAGAGGTCTGATCGCCATGTGCGCGGATAATGGCGTGGTAGAAGAGGGTGTGACACAGACCGGACAGGAAGTTACTGCCATCGTTGCCGAGAATTTTCTGAAATATGACACATCTGTCGGTGTGATGTGTAAGCAGAACCATGCGGAGATTTTTCCGGTGGATATGGGGATGGTGACGGACACAAAAGTCCGCACAGACCATAAAATTGCCTATGGTACACAGAATATGACCAAGGGTCCTGCCATGACAAGAGAACAGGCTGTAAAGGGGCTTGAAGCAGGCATTGACATGGTAAGGGAACTGAATGATAAGGGCTACCGGATTCTGGCAACAGGGGAAATGGGAATCGGAAATACAACCACCAGCAGTGCAGTTGCTTCTGTGTTATTGAAACAGCCGGTGGAAGAGATGACAGGGCGCGGCGCAGGTCTGACCAGCGAGGGACTTGTGCGCAAGATTAATGCGATCAAAAAAGGCCATTGCATTAAATGAACCGGATCCTGAGAATGCCATTGATGTTCTGGCAAAGGTAGGCGGTCTTGATATCGCTGGAATGGCAGGTGTCTTTCTGGGAGGTGCGGTTTATGGTATTCCTGTAGTCATGGACGGATTTATTTCCTGTGTTTCTGCGCTGATCGCCATGCGTATCTGCCCGGCTGCGAGGGATTATATTCTTGCATCCCATGTATCAAAAGAGCCTGCTGCCCATCTGATCCTTGAGAATATGGGGAAAGAGGCAATCATTCATGCGGATATGTGTCTGGGCGAGGGAACCGGAGCAGTAGCTTTATTCCCAATCCTTGATATGGCAGCAGCGGTTTATCATTCTATGAGTACTTTTAACGATATACACGTGGAACAGTATGAGGAGCTGAAATAATGCTGACGCTTGTGACAGGGGGAAGCGGGAGCGGAAAATCCGCTTTTGCGGAAGACAGGGTGCTTTCTTTCGGGGATGCACAGAGGATTTATATAGCGACCATGCACCCTTTTGATGAAGAGAGCCATAAAAGGATCCAGAGACACCAAAAGATGCGTGCAGGAAAAGGTTTCGAGACAGTTGAGTGCTATACAGGACTCAAAAATGTGAAACTGCCTGCCGGATGTGTGGTGCTTCTGGAATGTATGTCGAATCTGGTGGCAAATGAAATGTTTGAAGAGCAGGGAGCCCATGACCGGACAGTTTCGGAAGTTACAAAAGGGATTGAGAATCTGCTGGAACAGGCTGCTCATGTGGTGATCGTTACAAATGAGATTTTTTCAGATGCGGTTGTGTTTGATGGAGATATGGATTCTTATCTGGAATATCTGGGAAAAATCAATCAGGCTGCTGCGCAGAGAGCTGATGAAGTGGTGGAAGTTATATATGGGATACCAGTCTTTCACAAATCCACAGATACCTGCAGCAATCTTTGCAAATAATCTATTTGACAGGATTGATATACTATGAAAAAGAGGAATTGATCAATGAAATCTTTATGGAATAATTTTAAGGTGGCATTTGCCATGTTTTCTAAGATTCCCATGCCACGCGCTGACTGGACAAAGGAAAACATGAAGTATATGTTCTGTTTTTTTCCGTTTATCGGAACTGTGATCGGCGGGCTGACTATGCTGGTGGCGTATCTGGGACTTCGGTTTGGGTATCAGCCGGGATTCGTGACAGCAGTGTTGGTGCTGGTACCTGTATTTGTGACAGGCGGGATCCATGTGGATGGTCTTTTGGATACTTCGGATGCCCTGAGTTCCTGGCAGGAGAGAAGCAGAAGGCTGGAGATTCTTAAGGATTCCCATGCAGGTGCTTTTGCCGTTATTACTGCGGCGGTATATTTCATTGCCTGGTACGGCGCTTACAGCCAGTTGTTTAACAGTGCAGAGAATATGAGGAAGATCGGAATTCTGAGCCTTGGCTTTATGGTTTCCAGATGTCTGTCAGGGATCGGAGTTATTACCTTTCCGAAAGCAAAAGCAGACGGTACAGTGGCTGAGTTTTCCAGAAATTCTTCAGATGTGCTTTCGAGAAATGTGCTGATCGTCTATCTGGTGCTTCTGGCTGCGGGAATGATCTTGATCCGGCCTGTATGGGGAAGTCTGGCTTTTGTGGGAGCTTTGCTGATTTTCTGGTATTATCATCATATTGCGATGAAGTACTTTGGCGGGACAACCGGGGATATTTCGGGATTTTTTCTTTGTATCTGTGAAGTTGGGATGGCATTGATCCTGGCGGTGGTTTCTAATTTTTGAGGAGAAGAGTATGGAAATGATAATCGGCGGTGCATATCAGGGAAAGACTGAATATGCCAGGAAACAGTATCCACAGTTAAGGTGGAGTGACGGCGGTTCTGTCACAGAGGAGGAACTGATGAATGCTCAGGGTGTGATTGGTTTTCAGCAGTATATCCGCAGTGAACTGGAGAATGGAAAGGATGTGTCAGATCTTGCGGAAAAAATCATCTGTAAGAATCCGGATATTGTCCTTGTCTCTCAGGAAGTAGGGTACGGGGTTGTACCTGTGGATGCTTTTGACAGAAAATACAGAGAGGCTGTAGGGCGTGTATGTACGAAGCTGGCAGCATACAGCCATAAGGTGACGCGCGTGATCTGCGGGATTGGAACGGTGATCAAAGATGATTAAATTATGGCTGATCAGACATGGAAAAACAGAAGGGAATAAACTTTCCAGATATATCGGCACAACGGATGAGCCGTTATGTCAGGAGGGAACAGAGTTTCTGCATAAGATGGATTATCCAAAGGTTCAGGCGGTTTATGTAAGTCCTCTGAAACGATGCGTGCAGACAGCAGAGATTCTTTTTCCGGGAGAGCCGGTACATATTATTGAAGAACTGGCAGAATGCGATTTCGGAGAGTTTGAAAATAAGAACTATAAAGAGCTGGAAGGTAATCCGCACTATCAGGAATGGATTGACAGCAACGGTACTCTGCCTTTTCCGGGAGGAGAAAGCAGGGAAGGGTTTAAAAGCAGAAACCTGAGAGGATTTGACAGGGTTGTGTCCGGATGTATCCGCAGCCATGTGGCAGAGGCGGCGCTTGTCATCCATGGCGGTACGATCATGAATATCATGGAAGAGTATGCAGATATACAGAAACCATTTTATGAGTGGCATGTGAGAAATGGCGGCGGCTATGAGGTGGAGCTGGATGAGAATCTCTGGAAGAATGGACGAAAACAGCTCAGGGTTAATTCTGCGATTATGGAAGGATAACTCTCCTATCTTACAAAAATTGTTGACAAACCTGAAAATTTGTCATAAAATCAGCTTCATCAGAAAACAGGAAAATCAAAAAAATGAACGAGGTTGTTCATTGTCATCAATGACTGCCCCGTTTTTTTGATCTGTTCACCGGAGATAGTATAAAACCTAAAAAAACTTTGAAAAACCAAAAAGTTTTTGTAAATTATACTTGCATTATCCGGAGAAATATGTTACAGTATTAGTACATAATTACCTAAACAAAAGGTAAAAGCAGTAGCGAATTGGTAGTTTTTAACAAGTAAAAGGAGGAACTATATGCTGGTAATTGGTAATGGAAGAATGATCACACAGGACGCATCCAACCCATTCCTGGAGAATGGTGCTGTAGCAATGGATGGTAACACCATAGTAATGGTGGGGGTAACTGAAGAGGTAAAGAAAGTTTATCCGGATGCTGAATTTGTTGATGCGAAGGGTGGGGTTATCATGCCGGCATTTATTAATGCCCATGAGCATATCTACAGCTCCTTCGCAAGAGGCTTAAGCATTAACGGATATAATCCTCAGGGATTTCTGGATATTCTGGATGGCTTATGGTGGACAGTTGACCGTCATCTGACACTGGAGCAGACAAAGCTTTCTGCATATGCTACATACATTGATTCTATCAAGAATGGTGTAACCACAGTGTTTGACCACCATGCAAGCTTTGGCCATATTACAGGTTCCCTCAATGCGATTGAGGAAGCTGCGAAGGATTTGGGTGTGCGTACCTGCCTCTGCTATGAGATTTCTGATCGTGACGGAATGGAGAAATCCAGAGAATCTGTAATGGAGAACGTGAATTTTATTAAACATGCACTTGCAGACGACAGTGATATGATCGCCGGAATGATGGGTATGCATGCATCCTTTACAATCTCTGATGAGACAATGGCTCTCTGCAATGAGCTGAAACCGGAAGGCGTTGGATATCACATCCATGTAGCAGAAGGCATTTATGATCTCCATCAGTGTCTGAAAGAGCATGGCAAACGTATTGTTGACCGCCTTCATGACTGGAACATCCTTGGACCGAAGACTTTACTCGGTCACTGTATCTATGTGAATGAACATGAGATGGATCTGATCAAAGATACAGATACCATGGTTGTACATAACCCGGAATCTAACATGGGTAATGCATGCGGATGTCCTCCGACCATGAGAATGGTACAGAAGGGAATCCTCACAGGTCTTGGTACAGACGGATATACCCACGATATGATGGAGTCCTGGAAGGTTGCAAATGTTTTACACAAACACAGCCTCTGCGACCCGAACGCAGCCTGGGGAGAAGTTCCGCAGATGCTTTTTGAAGGAAATGCAAAGATTGCAAACAGATACTTTAAGAAACAGCTTGGTGTCCTGAAAGAGGGTGCGGCAGCAGACGTGATCGTGATCGATTATGATCCGCTGACACCAATGAATGAGAGCAACATTAACGGACATCTGATGTTCGGTGTAAACGGAAGCATGGTTCAGACTACTGTATGTAACGGTAAAGTCCTGATGAAAGACCGCGAAGTCCTCGTATGTGACGAAGCAAAAGTTATGGCAGACTGCCGTCAGGCTGCAAAAGAACTTGCAGATGATATTAATGGTTAATCTGTAAAGAATTGTAAAGAAGATAAGTTTTCTGCCTGGCAAAAATAAATGTAAACAAAATATAGAACGGATGGAGAGAAGCCATACCGTATGAAATAATGGAGGATCGGATTATGAGTGAAGTCATGACCTGTATGCCCTTTGAACAGTTAATGAACTGGGTATTAGAAGAAAAGAAAACAAAAGGAACAGTTTTCGGACAGCACAGAGCTTATGCAGCGGAAACTGACAGGAAGCTGAATATATTTGAGAGAAATCTGGAAACACCGATCGGACCTGCTGCAGGACCGCATACACAGTTAACACAGAACATTGTTGCTTCTTACTATGCAGGCGCACGTTTCTTTGAGCTGAAAACAGTTCAGAAGATGGACGGTGCAGAGCTTGCAGCCTGTATCAACAGACCATGTATCCTTGCAGATGATGAAGGATATAACTGTGAATGGTCTACAGAGCTTTATGTTCCTCAGGCAATGGGAGAATATATTAAAGCATGGTTTATCCTGCATGTGATCGCCAAAGAATTTGATCTGGGTGCACAGGACGGATTCCAGTTCAATATTTCCGTTGGATATGATCTTGCAGGGATCAAAGAGCCAAAGGTTAATACTTTCATTGACAGTATGATGGAAGCAAAAGATACTGAAATCTTTAAAGAATGTAAACAGTGGTTATTGGACAATGTAGATAAATTTGAAAAAGTTACAAAAGAGGATATTGAGGCGATTCCGTCTGATATCTGTAATTCCGCAACAATCTCTACTCTCCATGGATGTCCTCCAAACGAGATTGAGAGTATTGCAAATCATCTGTTTAAAGAGAAACATCTGAATACATTTATCAAATGTAACCCGACTCTTCTGGGATATGAATTTGCCAGAAAGACCATGGATGACATGGGATATGATTATATGGTATTCGGTGATTTCCATTTCAAAGATGACTTACAGTACGAAGATGCGATCCCGATGTTTAAGAGACTGCAGGCACTTGCAGATGAGCTGAACCTTGCGTTTGGTGTGAAGATCACCAATACATTCCCTGTAGATGTTACAAGAAATGAACTTCCAAGCGAAGAAATGTATATGTCCGGAAAATCTCTTTTCCCGTTATCTATTTCTCTTGCTGCCAGACTTTCCCGGGAATTTGACGGAAAACTCCGCATCGCTTATTCAGGCGGTGCTGATTACTATAATATCGACCGTATCGTCGGATGTGGTGTATGGCCTGTAACAGTGGCAACTACACTTCTGAAACCAGGCGGATATCAGAGATTTACCCAGATGGCAGAGAAAGTAATGGCTGGCGGTGTGAAAGAATGGAAAGGCATTGATGTAGCTGCACTTGAGCAGTTGGCCGAGGATTCGAAAAAAGACGCTCACCATGTAAAGAGCATCAAACCACTTCCTAAGAGAAAAACAGATTCAGAGGTTCCGCTTCTTGACTGTTTCTTTGCTCCATGTGAAGAGGGATGTCCGATCCACCAGGATATCACAACCTATGTGAAGCTGGCAGGAGAAGGCGATTATGCACAGGCATTAAGAGTTATCCTTGAGAAAAATGCACTTCCATTTATCACAGGTACTCTCTGTGCGCACAACTGTATGTACAAATGTACACGTAACTTCTATGAAGAACCTGTAAATATCCGCAACACTAAGCTCATCGCAGCACAAAACGGATATGATATAGTGATCGGTGAGATCAAAGCAGGCACAACAGACGGTAAGAAAGTAGCTGTTGTAGGTGCAGGTCCTGCAGGTATTGCTTCTGCATACTTCCTTGCAAGAGCAGGTGCTTCTGTAACAGTATTTGAGAAAGAAGAGAAAGCCGGCGGCGTGATCCGTTATGTGATCCCGGGATTCCGTATCTCTGATGATGCAATCGATAAAGATGTTTCCTTCATCCAGAAGATGGGTGTGGAGATCAAAACAGGTACAGAAGTGAAATCCGTACAGGAATTAAAAGCACAGGGTTATGACGCAGTGATCGTTGCAACAGGTGCAAATAAACCGGGTACTCTGAAGCTTGAAAAGGGTGAAACCATCAATGCTCTGAAATTCTTAAGAGATTTCAAAGCAACTGACGGTAAGGTTGCGCTGGGTAAAAACGTAGTTGTGATCGGTGGCGGTAACACTGCCATGGATACTGCAAGAGCTGCGAAACGTACAGAAGGTGTAGAACATGTTTACCTGGTATACAGAAGAACCAAACGCTATATGCCAGCAGCAGAAGATGAGTTACTGGAAGTACTGGAAGAGGGCGTAGAGTTCAAAGAACTTCTTTCTCCTGTATCTCTGGAAAACGGCAAACTGCTCTGTAAGAAGATGGAACTTGGCAGCATGGATGCTTCCGGACGTGCAGGTGTAACAGAAACGGGCGAAACAGAAGAAGTTTTGGCTGATACAGTGATCGTTGCAGTTGGCGAGAAAGTTCCGACTGAGTTCTATGAAGCAAATGGTATTGCGGTCAATGAGCGTGGAAAAGCCCGCATTAATGATAAGACAATGGAGACAAGTGCAGAAGGCGTTTACGTTGTCGGTGACGGTGCAAGGGGAGCTGCTACGATCGTAGAAGCGATCCGCGACGCACAGGTTGCTGCAAAAGCAATCCTTGGACATGATACTGTAAAAGGACAGCCTGTACCGGGAACAGAAAAAGACTGTTACTCCAAAAAAGCAATACTCAAAGAAAGCAAGGATGCTGCGAACGAAAGTGAGCGCTGCCTGACCTGTAATAAAGTCTGTGAGAATTGTGTAGATGTATGTCCAAACAGAGCAAACATCTCCATCAAAGTTCCGGGAATGGCAATGAATCAGGTGATCCATGTGGATTACATGTGTAATGAATGCGGCAACTGTAAGAGCTTCTGTCCATATGCAAGTGCACCGTACAAAGATAAATTCACATTATTTGCTTCTGAGGCAGATATGGCAGACAGCACAAATGATGGATTTGCAGTGATCAATCCGGAGACAAAAGAGTGTAAGGTTCGTCTCCTTGGTCAGATTTCCGACTGCAAGGCAGATGATGCAAATGATAAGTTGTACGAAGGTCTTCGTAGACTGATCTGTGCAGTGATTGATGATTACAGCTATCTGATCATGAAATAATAATCATAGTGACAACAGGAATCAAGAGCTGGAAAAAAATTTAATTTTGTAATATCAGATAACTTATAGAGAAATATTTAACGCTGTCCACAGCAGAAAAAGGCTGTGGACAGTGTTGCATATCAGGCTGAATCGCGGCCGCATGTTACTTTTGTAATAAATTCATGCGGTATCACAGGCAGATAAAAAACAGAAAGAGGTAAACTCTGGCTGACTGCCCTAATTGGCAGACGTGCGAAAAAGAAAGGAGAGTCCGATATGGCAGTATTTACAGTCAATGGACAAAAGGTCGAACCGACCGGAAATCAGAAACTGCTGCGCTTTTTGAGGGATGAACTTCATCTGACTTCAGTGAAGGACGGCTGCAGTGAAGGAGCCTGCGGAGCCTGTACAGTTATAATTGACGGAAAAACATGCAAGGCATGTGTGCCGGACACAGATTTACTGGATGGCAGAACAGTGATCACAGTAGAAGGACTGACTGAATGGGAGAGGGAAGTCTATACCTACGCTTATGGAAAAGCAGGTGCTGTTCAGTGTGGATTCTGTATTCCGGGTATGGTAATGTGTACAAAGGCTCTTCTGGACGTGAACAAAGAGCCCACAGATGATGAGATTAAATATGCACTGCGCAATAATTATTGCCGCTGCACGGGCTATGTAAAAATTATGGACGCAGTAAGGCTGGCTGCGAAAGTTTTAAAGACGGGTGTGATCCCGGATGATCTGGATCCGGACTGGAATATAGGACACAGAGTATCCAGAGTGGATGTGGAGGAGAAAGTACTGGGAACCGGCAAATATCCGGATGATTTTTACTTTGACGGAATGCTGTATGGGGTGGCACTCAGAAGTAAATATCCACGTGCACGTGTACTTGAGATCGATACAGCAGCAGCAAAGGCACTTTCCGGGGTAGAAGCGGTATTAACAGCAGAGGACATTCCGGGAGAGAATAAGATCGGACATCTGAAACATGATCAGTATTCACTGATACCTGTAGGGGGTCTGACACATTATCTTGGAGATGCCATTGCCGTTATTGCTGCAAAAGACAGAGAAACAGCTGAGAAAGCTAAGAAACTAATCAAAGTAAAATATGAAGTGCTGCCTCATATTCGTACAATTGAGGAAGCAGCGGCAGAGGATGCACCGAAGGTATTTGATGAAGAAGAAAATAATATCTGTGCACATAAACATATCAGCAGAGGAAATGCAGATGAAGCAATCCGTAATTCCAAATATGTGATCAGTCATCATTTTGAAACCCCATGGACAGAACATGCATTTCTTGAGCCTGAGTGCGCAGTGGCTTTGTATGATGAGGACGGAGATATTTTCGTATATTCCACAGATCAGTCTGCACACCAGACATTACATGAGTGTTCCCTGTTACTTGGAACGGACAGAGTAAAGGTACAGAATGCACTTGTAGGCGGCGGATTCGGCGGAAAGGAAGATATGACAGTACAGCATCTGGCTGCGCTGCTCACTTATGCTACCAAGAAACCGGTGAAGATGAAACTGGCCAGAGCAGAATCCCTGCTGGTTCATCCGAAGCGTCATCCGTTTTATATGGATATGACCATGGGCTGCGATGAGAACGGCAATATCATGGGGGTAAAAGCGAAAGTAGTATCAGATACAGGTGCATTTGCCTCACTTGGCGGTCCTGTGCTGGAACGTGCATGTACTCATGCGGCAGGTCCCTATCATTATGAGAATTTCGAGATTGAAGGAACTGCTTATTATACCAACAATCCGCCTGCCGGAGCGTTTCGCGGGTTTGGTGTAACCCAGACCTGTTTTGCAACAGAAACCCTGCTGAATATGATGGCAGACAAAGTAGGTATCACTCCATGGGAAATCCGTTACCGCAATGCGATCCGTCCCGGTGAGACGCTTCCGAATGGTCAGATCGTAGATAATTCCACAGGTCTTGTGGAGACACTGGAAGCTGTAAAGAAGAAGTATGATGCTGCTCTGGAAGAAGGAAAACCAGTGGGAATCGGCTGCGCCATGAAGAATGCCGGTGTCGGTGTCGGTATCCCGGATACAGGCCGCGTAAAACTCGTATTTGAGAAAGATAAAAAGCTGCACATCTATTCCGGTGCTTCCTGTATCGGCCAGGGACTTGGTACAGTTCTGACACAGATGGTAGTCACCAATACAGATCTGAAGCATGAAGATATTGTATATGAGAGAAGTAATACCTGGTTCGCACCGGATTCAGGTACAACTTCCGGCTCCAGACAGACTCTGGTAACAGGAGAAGCCTGCCGCAGAGCCTGCGGTAAGGTTATGGAGGACCGCAATGCAGGTAAGACCATTGATGATGTGATCGGCAAAATTTATTATGGGGAATATCTTGCAAAGACAGATCCTCTTGGCGCAAATGTGCCGAATCCTGTTTCACATGTAGCTTACGGCTATGCGACGCAGGTATGTATCCTGGATAAGAAAACAGGTAAGATTGAGGAAATGGTTGCTGCACATGATGTGGGCAAAGCAGTCAATCCTCTGTCCTGTGAAGGCCAGATCGAGGGCGGCGTAGTGATGTCCATAGGATTTGCACTGAGAGAGCATTATCCGATCGATGAGAACTGTAAACCAATTGACAAGTATGGATCGCTTGGTCTGTTCCGCTCTCATGAGATTCCGAAAATCGATGCCATCGTTGTTGACAAACCGGGACTGAATGTAGCCTGTGGTGCCATTGGAATCGGTGAGATCACCTCTATCCCAACTGCACCTGCAATTGCAGATGCATATTTCAGATGGAATGGTGAAAGACAGTATAGTCTTCCTCTGACCGGAACACCATATGAAAGGAAGTGCTGAATATGGCAGTAAAGAAGAAATTTCCATATCGCGCGGCTGTAGTTGCATGTAATGGGGGATGCAGATCAGCCGAAGGTGAGGCCGGCTGTGCAGATGGATGTATCGGATGTAAAGCCTGTATAGATAAATGTAAATTCGGAGCCATTTCCATCAATGAGTATGGTCTGGCGGAAGTGGATGAGGAGAAATGCATTGGCTGTGGTGCCTGCGCAAAAGTCTGCCCACAGAAAGTGATCCATGTCCATGAGTGCGCAAACTACATTGTGGTAAAATGTTCCAATAAGAAAAAAGGTGCAGAAGCAAAGAAGCAATGTAACGTCAGCTGTATCGGCTGCGGAATCTGCGAGAAGACCTGCACAGCCGGTGCGATAAAAGTAAAAGACAACTGTGCAGTGATTGAGGAATCCATATGTCTGAGCTGTGGTATGTGCGCAGTGAAATGCCCAAGACACGTTATCCATGACCTGCATGGAATATTGACAGAAATACGTTAAATAAATCAAGTTACTGTTCACTTTGTTCTTAGTAATACATTACAAAGGATATTCTCAGTGAACAGTAACCCAATCAGACAACTTCGTTAATAGGAAAATAATACGTAAAAATTGAATAAAAGATTGCAATTTCATATCCAAATATGCTATACTTAAGTCAGAAAACAGATAACAATTATGCAAATAAAAAGTAAATTCGCCTGATGTCAGAAAAAAGGCGAAGGAAAGTAGCATGGTTCGGAGCCGGACATAAGTCCTGAGGGGAACAGACAGATACCTTGGGGTGTGTCCGGCTCCTTCTATATAATAACCAAAAATAAATACAGAGAAGGTGAAAACATGATTGGAAAGAGTGTTCCAAGAGTAGATGCCTATGACAAAGTTACAGGACGTGCAAAATTTACTGATGACCTGGTTCCTGCCAACTGTCTGGTGGCAAAAATCTATCACGCAAAGATCGGAAACGGTATCGTAAAATCAATCGATACCAGTAAAGCAGAGGCTCTGGACGGCGTAGTAAAAGTGGTTACTTTTAAAGACGTACCGAATCATTGTTATCCTACGCCTGGACATCCCTGGTCTGTGGAGCTGGCTCATCAGGATGTTGCAGACCGCAATATCATTACCGGAAGAGTCCGTTATTACGGAGATGATATTGCTGCTGTAGTGGCAGAAGATGAAATCACAGCCCAGAGGGCATTGCGCCTGATCGAAGTTGAATATGAAGAATATCCGGTAGAAATCCATCCGCGTAAATCCATGTATGGAAGCAAACCGCCAATCCATCTCGACAAAAAGGATAATGTACTTGTCCGTTCCAATTACTTTATCGGAAATGTGGAAGAAGGGCTGAAGGAATCCGAAACAGTTATAAAACGCAGTTATAAAACCCCGATCGTGCAGCACTGCCACATTGAGAATCCGATTTCCTGTGCATACATGGAAAATGGCAGGATCATAGTTGTGACTTCCACTCAGATTCCGCATATTGTCCGGCGTGTGATCGGGCAGGCTCTTGGAATCCCTTGGGGAAAGATCAGAGTCATTAAGCCATACATAGGTGGAGGATTCGGAAATAAGCAGGATGTGCTGTATGAACCGTTAAATGCGTTTCTTACCACGCAGGTTGGCGGCAGACCGGTCAAACTCGATATAACCAGAGAGGAAACTTTCTGCAACACCAGAACCCGCCATTCTATTGAGTATGATCTGACGGCAGGTGTTGACAGTGAGGGGCATCTTCTTGCAAAGGATATGCTGGCTATTTCCAATCAGGGAGCATATGCCTCCCATGGACACGCCATAGCAGCCAATGGCCTGACTGCCTGGAGGCTGCAGTATGCATGTCCGAATATCAAAGGAGAGGCATATACTGTCTATACGAATACACCGGTAGGCGGAGCGATGCGTGGATACGGGATCCCGCAGGTATGTTTTGCAATTGAGTGCTTTATGGATGATATTGCAAAAGAGATCGGGATGGATCCTCTGGAGTTCAGAAAGAAAAATCTTATCAAAGGATATTATGAGGATGCTTACCTGAAGCCGATCGCAGCAAACACCAACGGGATTTTTGAATGTCTGGAAAAAGGTGCAGATTATATCCACTGGGAAGAAAAACGAAAAGAATATACAAACCAGACAGGTAATATCCGCAGAGGCGTCGGAATGTCACTTTTCTCCTATAAGACAGGTGTATGGCCGATTTCACTGGAAATTGCAGGTGCAAGAATGACTCTGAATCAGGACGGAAGTGTTGGACTGATGCTGGGAGCTACTGAAATCGGTCAGGGCGCTGATACGGTATTTTCCCAGATGACGGCTGAGGTTTTAAATATGGATATCAGTGATATTCATATCCAGACGGTCCAGGATACTGATGTAACACCATTTGATACCGGTGCCTATGCATCCAGACAGTCGTTTGTAACAGGAACAGTTGTTAAAGACTGCGCAAATCTTCTGAAGGAAAAAATTCTGGCTTATGCAAAAGAGCTGCTGCCTGAAGAGACAAGGAAACTGAGGCTTGATCATGGATGGATCATGGCAGGAAAGGATCCGGCAATATCTCTTGGAAATCTTGCATTGGAGAGTTATTACAGTCTTGGCAATTCTTCTGTTATTACAGCAGAGGTTTCCGAGCAGGTAAAGAAAAATACGATTGCCACAGGATGCTGCTTTGCTGAAGTGGAAGTCGATATAAAGCTTGGCAAGATCAAAATCCTTCATATCATTAATGTGCATGACAGCGGTAAGCTTATTAATCCGAAACTGGCTGAAATGCAGGTACAGGGCGGTATGTCTATGGGAATGGGATACGGTCTGTCGGAGCAACTCATTCTGGATGAGAAAACAGGAAGACCACTGAACGGAACCCTGCTGGACTATAAACTGATGACAATGATGGATACTCCTGATATCAAGGCGGATTTTGTGGAACTTGATGATCCGATTGGACCTTTCGGAAACAAAGCACTGGGTGAACCGCCGGCAATTCCGGGTGCACCGGCAATCCGTAATGCAGTACTTCATGCAACAGGTGTAGCCTTTAATGAAAATCCTCTGACACCACAGAGACTGATCGATGGCTTTATAAGGGCCGGACTTATTTAGAGGGGAGGGGATTTTATGTACGATATTGAGAACTATTATCAGGCTGAAAGTGTAAAAGATGCTGTGAGATTACTGAATGAACATCCGGATGCCAGGATCATTTCCGGAGGAAGTGATGTGCTGATCAAAATCCGGGAGGGAAAATTTGCCGGAACTTCTCTGGTGAGCATCCATGGGATCAAAGAAATCCAGGGTGTAAAAATGGCGGATAACGGAGATATTTATATTGGTGCCGGAACTGTCTTCTCACATATAACAAATGATGCAATTATCAGGAAATATATTCCGGTTCTTGGCGAGGCTGTAGATCAGGTAGGAGGACCACAGGTACGAAATATTGGTACTATCGGTGGAAACATCTGCAACGGAGCAGTCAGTGCGGACAGTGCACCGACCGTATTTTCCCTGAACGCACTGCTGAGGCTGGAAGATGGAAAGGAAGGCCGTCTTGTACCTGTAAAAGATTTCTATCTTGGACCCGGCAGGGTGGATCTGCGGCAGGGAGAGATCCTGACCTATGTGATCATTCCTGCAAAAGAATATGAAGGGTATCATGGTCATTATATTAAGTATTCCATGCGAAATGCCATGGATATCGCAACGATCAGCTGTAGTGTGGTGAGCAAGGTAGATCAACAGGCAGGAGTGATAGAAGATGTGCGCATTACCTTTGGAGTTGCAGCTCCGGTTCCGTACCGCTGCACAAAGGCAGAAGAGGCTTTGAAGGGCATGAAGATAGAAGAAAGCCTGTATGAAAAGACAGCACAGCTGATTCGGGAGGAAATCAATCCGAGAGATTCCTGGAGAGCATCCAGAGCATTTCGTCTTCAGATCGGCGGAGAAATTGCGGCACGGGCATTGAGACGTACCGTAGAACTTGCAGGAGGTGACCGCATATGAAAAAGCAGATGCAGCTTGTACGATGTACAGTAAACGGAAGAGAAGTTGAAGAATATGTAGATGTAAGGGAGTCACTGCTTGATATGCTTCGCAACCGCCTTGGACTGACTTCTGTAAAAAAGGGCTGTGAAGTAGGAGAATGTGGTGCCTGTACAGTAATCATAGACGGAGAGACTATTGACTCCTGTATTTATCTGGCAGTCTGGGCGGAGGGTAAAAATATCCGTACACTGGAAGGTCTGGAGAAAAACGGAGAACTTACCAGAATTCAGGAGGCATTTATCGAAGAAGGTGCCATACAGTGCGGTTTCTGCACTCCCGGATTTATCATGTCTGCCACTGTTTTACTGGAACATGGAGAGAAATTATCAAGAGATGCGATTCGGAAACATATGGCAGGAAATCTCTGCCGCTGCACAGGTTATGAGAACATTGTAAATGCGGTGGAAAAAGTAATGGATGAAAATGAGACAAGAAGAGGAAAGACAGTAAGATGACAAACAGATACACAAATGTCCCAAAATCTGACAATAAACCGGAAAATGTTGTAATAATAAGAGGTGGCGGTGATCTGGCCAGCGGTACGATCCACAGATTATACCGATGCGGCTACCGTCTTCTGGTACTGGAATGTGAGAAACCCACTGCGATCAGGCGAATGGTTTCTTTTTGCGAGGCTGTTTACGACGGGCAGTCTTCTGTGGAAGGAGTTCTCTGCAGAAAAGTTGACAGTGTAGAGGAATGCGAGGCAGTCTGGAAAGCTGGGGAGATTCCTCTTATGGCAGACACAGAAGGAACTGTCCTTAAGAAATACAGACCTGCAGCACTGATAGATGCAATTCTTGCAAAAAAGAATCTTGGAACCACCAGAGAGATGGCAGATCTAACCGTTGGTCTTGGACCGGGATTTGTGGCAGGTGAGGATGTGGATTATGTAGTGGAGACTATGAGAGGCCACAATCTTGCCAGAATCATTACAAAAGGCGCTGCTATGCCAAACACAGGAGTTCCGGGTATCATTGGAGGATTTGGAAAAGAGCGCGTGCTCCATGCTCCTGCTGCAGGGGAAATCCATTGTATCTCAAAGATTGCAGATATCGTGGAGAAGGATCAGGTCCTTGCCTGGATCGGAGATACACCTGTCAGGGCTTCTCTTACAGGAGTTTTGCGTGGCATGATCAGAGATGGATTTACAGTGCCGAAGGGGATGAAAATTGCAGATATTGATCCGCGCAAAGAACAAAAGAAAAACTGTTTCACGATTTCCGACAAAGCCCGCTGTATTGCCGGCAGTGTATTGGAAATCCTGCTTTTAGAAGGAGTGATGCCATATGAAGCACCAGGTCGATTTTCTGGAACTGCTGCAGATTGATTATGAAAAATACCCTGTGATCGCTGTAGTTGGCGGCGGCGGCAAAACCAGCCTGATCTACCGTCTTACAGATGAACTGATCGATAAGGGAAAGAGAGTGATCATTACCACGACCACCCATATGGCAGGAGAATCTGAACTTCCGTTTGCCAGGGGCGGAGATGCAGTCAGGGTAAAAGAACTTCTGGACAAAGAAAGATATGTGATTGCTGCGGAATATGAGGAGGACACCGGTAAATATGCGTCTCTGACAGATGAAAAACTGGAAGAACTGAGAGAATTATGCGATGTAATGCTTGTGGAAGCGGACGGAGCAAAGCATCATCCGGTAAAAGTCCCGGAGAAATGGGAGCCTGTAATCCCCAGATGTGCGGACATTGTGATCAGTGTGATCGGGCTGGACTGTCTGGGGCAGCCAATCAGTCAGAGTGCTTACCGTATGGAACGTACCTCGGAATTTCTCAGGAAAAGTCTGGAAGCTCCGATCACTGAAGAAGATATTGTAAAGATTGCGACTTCTATCTGCGGACTTTTTAAGGATGTGGAAGAAAGAGTATACAGAGTGTATCTGAACAAGTCAGATATACTCAAAGAGAAAGAACCTGCAGAGCACATTGTTGAGGAACTGGAAAGGAAGAATACAGTAGCGGCTTACGGAAGCCTTTTGGAGGAATAAATTATTTTGAAAATTGCAATGATCATGCTGGCGGCTGGAAACAGCCGCCGTTTTGGGGCAAATAAACTGTTATATGAAATAGACGGAATACCTATGTATCGACATGTGCTGGAACAACTGGATGATACAAAGAAGAAAATAGAAAATATCTATTCGGAATATTCAGATATTACAGAGGATAATAATAATGATAATAATTCAGATATTGTTCAGTTAAATAACCTGTACAGAAATAATATTACAGCAAAAATAATCTGTAATATTATTGTTATTACTCAATATGATGCCATTGCAGAAGCAGTGAAAACAAAGGAAATACAGGTTTTGTATAATCCCCATCCGGAAGATGGAATTTCTTCCTCTGTAAAAATCGGTCTGAATGCCAGCCTGGATGCAGATGCAGTGCTTTTTACTGTGTCTGATCAGCCCTGGCTTACCAGTGAGACAATCTGTGAACTGATCCATGTGTTTTTAAACACTTCCAAAGGAATTGCCTGTGTTTCCTGTCAGGGGAAAATGGGAAATCCATGTATTTTTGACAGGAAATATTACAATGAGCTGCTTTCTCTGGAAGGGGATAAAGGCGGTAAAAAAGTAATCATGAAACATCTGGATGATACGCAGATTTATGAGATAGAAGCAGGCAGGGAACTGGAAGATATTGATTATTATGAATCTATAGCAGTCCACTAGTACATCGTTTCGTAAATAACTATACCAATCGCGTAGGATGCGGATTCGAGTGTGCTGGTATAAAAACGCAGGCGTAGCGGGCTACGCTGAGGCTTTTAGACCTGTGCAATCGGATTCGCAGACAAGTGAGTGGTATAGTTATTTCGAAAACGATGTACTAGAGCGTGTCTGAAAATGCTTTCCGCAAGATGTATGTCAAAATATACCGAAAAGTGGGGCGTGCAGATTGCAGGAATGATTTTCCAGACACTCTGGTCCACTCATCACAAAAAAAGTTCCGGGCGAGGTCACCCGAACTTTTTTTGCGCAATTATTTCGCTATATAGCAGATATCCTGAATATGTGGCAGTTATATATATCAGTATTAAACAGCTGATATATAATAAGATATCTGCTGAACAGATTAAAGATGGATTTTGGTTCCGGTTTTTCCCTGGATACCGTCTTTGGCTTTCTGAAGTAAAGTGATCATGGCAGTTCTTCCTTCTTTGGAGCTTGCAAAATCAACGGCAGCCTGAACTTTCGGGAGCATGGAACCTGGGGCAAACTGTCCCTCACTAATATATTTCTTAGCGTCATCTACAGTGATGTCATCCAGCCATTCTTCGTTTTCCTTGCCGAAGTTTACAGCAACCTTCTCCACTGCTGTAAGAATGATAAGCATATCTGCATCCAGCTCTTTGGCCAGGAGACAGCTTGCATAATCCTTATCAATAACTGCTGATGCACCTTTGAGATGATGTCCGTTAAGAACAACGGGAATTCCGCCGCCACCGCAGCAGATAACGATTTTATTTGCATCCACAAGACTGTTGATCGCATCCTGTTCAACGATTTCAACAGGCTTTGGAGATGCAACTACACGACGATAACCACGCCCTGCGTCTTCTTTCATGATATGTCCATATGCCTTGGCCTGATGGTCTGCTTCCTCTTTTGTCAGGAATTTGCCGATCGGCTTGGATGGATTTTCAAAAGCAGGATCATTGGGATCTACACGAACCTGAGTGACAACAGTGACGACAGGTGTGCGGACAAATCCTCTGATTCGAAGTTCCTCTCTCAAAGCATTCTGCAGATCATATCCGATGTAAGCCTGACTCATGGCAACACAGACAGAGAGAGGAGTGTTTGGCTGATTCTCATCTTCTCTGGAGAGAGCAGACATGGCATTGTTGATCATGCCAACCTGTGGCCCGTTTCCATGTACAACAACAACCTGATGACCTTCTTCGATCAGATCGCATAATGCTTTTGCAGTAGTTTTTACAGCTACCATCTGTTCTGGGAGAGTATTTCCCAGAGCGTTCCCACCGAGCGCAATAACGATTCTTTTTCTTGTAAACATTTGTAAAAACCTCCTGATTTTAAAGGCAAAGAGGGCCGCCGCAATAAAGATTGTGTGCTTTCTGCGACAGCCCCGCCTGCTATACAATATGATGAGTGTTATTTTTCAATATATTTAAATTCTGAAACTGCTTTCAAAATTAAATATCTGTTTGAAAGCAGCTGGAATATTACTGCAATCCAACTGTTAATCTGCGCCTGATTATTTCAGGATTCTTGGAGCTGCTTTGACTTCAAGTTTCTTCAGGATATCCTGTGGATTTTCAAATTTGGAAAGCATGATCATAGCAGCGATGATGTATGGTTTGAAGCTTGCTTCTTTGTATAACGGGATTCTGTAACGATCGAATACAGAAGCGTCAACCTCACCTGTTTCGCAGCTTACACCTGTAATATCAGCCGGCAGGCAGTGCAGGTAAAGAGCTTTTCCGTCTTTTGTTGTTTTCATAAGTTCTTCTGTGCAGGCCCAGTCTTTGTGCTGTGCATTCTGTGCAAGAAGTTCTTTCTCTAATTTATCGATTCCGTCGAAGTCGCCTTCTGCATAAAGGTCTGTACGTTTTTCCATAGCTGCAAATGGAGCCCAGCTCTTTGGATATACGATATCAGCATCTTTGAAAGCTTCAGCCATATCGTTTGTCTTTGTGAAGGATCCGCCGTTTTTCTCAGCATTCTTTTTGGCAATCTCTTCAACTTCCGGCATTACATCATATCCTTCCGGATGAGCAAGAACAACATCCATGCCGAAACGTGTCATCAGACCGATAACGCCCTGCGGAACGGAGAGTGGTTTACCATAGGATGGAGAGTAAGCCCATGTCATAGCGATCTTTTTGCCTTTCAGATTCTCAACACCGCCGAATTCATGGATGATGTGCAGCATATCTGCCATACACTGTGTCGGATGGTCAACGTCGCACTGAAGGTTTACAAGAGTAGGTCTCTGCTCAAGGATACCGTCTTTGTTTCCTTCTGTAACAGCTTCCATGAATTCTTTCTGGTAGGCATGTCCTTTTCCGATGTACATATCATCACGGATACCGATCACATCAGCCATGAAAGACACCATGTTTGCTGTTTCGCGAACAGTTTCACCATGAGCGATCTGAGATTTCTTTTCATCAAGATCCTGTACTTCCAGACCAAGAAGGTTACATGCGGAAGCAAAAGAGAAACGTGTACGTGTGGAGTTATCGCGGAAGATAGAGATTCCAAGACCACTCTCGAATACTTTTGTGGAGATATTGTTCTCTCTCATGAAACGGAGAGCATCAGCAACTGTGAAAACAGCTTCCAGTTCATCATCTGTTTTGTCCCATGTCCAGAAGAAATCGTTGTTGTACATTTCTTTGAAGTTTAAGCTGTTTAATTTATCAATGTAATCCTGTAATGTTTTCATAAAATCAATACCTGCTATGCTTTGATAGCTTATCCTTTCCTGATATGAAATAATTGAATTTCTGCGTTTGGCAGAACACCGGTTATCCGGCTGTATCAGTTTATCTTGTGTCCCTGCCTGTTACAGCAGGGATTCTGTCCGGACACATATTAAGCCTTTAGGATGATAGGAAATCCGTCGCCTAAAAAAATTGAAAATTTATTTATTATTTGCAGTATGCAGTTGGAAGAGCAGCGTATACAGCAGCGCATCTTACAAGGTCGATCTTCCATGTTTTTTCGTTCGGAGCATGAGCCTGTGCTTCTGCACCAGGTCCGAATCCGATACAAGGAATGCTGTTACGTCCCATGATTGTTACACCGTTAGTAGAGAATGTCCATTTGTCTGTAAGCGGACGAGCTTTTCTCATGCCTTCTGTCTCAGCATTTCCAAGACGCTCTTCGCCGTACAGTCCTTTATATGCTTCTTCCAGAGCCTGTGTTACTTTGTGATCTTTCGGGATTACCCATGTCGGGAAGTAGCACTCGATCGGATATACAAGGTCTGTATAGGACGGACGGTTGTATTCATACATGGATACTGTTACGTCGTCGCCATATTTCTGTACAGCCGGAAGAGCACGGATCTCATCCAGGCAGCTTTCCCATGTTTCGCCTGCTGTCATACGACGGTCAAGAGATACAGAGCAGGAGTCAGCTACTGCACAGCGGCTTGGGGATGTGAAGAAGATTTCGGAAGTAGTAACAGTACCACGTCCAAGGAAACGTGCTTCTTCCCATTCAGGGTTGTATTTCTCATCAAGCATTTTTACAAGACCTTTGATCTCTGTGGTATCAGCAGCATCGTTTTCGTTTAATGCGCGGATATCCTGGAGAATATCAGCCATTTTGTAGATTGCATTGTCACCACGTTCCGGAGCGGAACCATGGCAGGAAACACCCTTTACATCTACACGGATTTCCATACGTCCACGCTGTCCTCTGTAGATACCGCCGTCTGTTGGTTCTGTGGAAACAACGAATTCAGGACGAACACCATCTTCATGGATGATGTACTGCCAGCAGAGACCGTCACAGTCTTCTTCCTGTACAGTACCTGTCACAAGTACCTGATATTTATCGTTTAAAAGACCAAGGTCTTTCATGATCTTAGCACCGTATACTGCAGAAACAATACCACCCATCTGGTCAGATGTTCCACGTCCGCCGATTTCTTCATCAGATTCGAAACCTTCGTATGGATCAAATTCCCAGTTCTTGATATTACCGATACCGACTGTATCAATATGAGCGTCAAAACCAATGAGAGTTTTACCTGTTCCCATGTAGCCGAGGATATTGCCCATCGGATCAATCTGAACTTTGTCGAATCCGACTTTTTCCATTTCCTCTTTGATTCTCATGATATGTCCTTTTTCTCCGCAGCTTTCGCCAGGAATGCGAACCAGATCGCGAAGGAACTTAGTCATATCATCCTTATAACCCATTGCAGCTTCGTTAATTTTTGCGTAATCCATTTTTTTACCCTCCCAATATGTATAAAATATTATGATGTTAGGGTCAAAAGGTATTTTGCCCCTAATCTGATATCATATTATTAGTTACTGGTATATCATTTTCAAGATAACCATACCACTTACCTGTCTGTGTTCACCAAAAACATCATTTGCTTAAAGATTTGTCTGTTCCGTATAATCCGTCCCATACGATCTCGCGGTAGCGAACAGGATCAGTGTCACCTTCTGTGGAAATAACAAGTACTACGGAATTCTCATCCAGTTTCAGCGCTTCTTTTAAGTCTTTTGCATCTTCATCGTGAAGAGCAGTGAAGCAGAAACCAAGCGGAACGGAACCGGATTCACCGGAGACAACGTGTGGATCATCTCCCAGTGGATTAGCGTAGATACGTGTTGCCTTTGCGCTCATCCAGTCAGGACAGGATGCAAATACATCTACGTGATTTTTCAGGATATCCCATCCGATCGTATTTCCCTCACCGCATGCAAGACCGGCCATAATTGTCTGAAGATCACCTGTAACATTTACCAGATTTCCTGTCTTTGCAACAGCGGAGCGGTACAGGCAGTCAGCAGCACTTGCTTCACAGACAGCCATAACCGGCGGGTTATCTTTATATTTATGAGCAAAATAACCGACTACGGCACCTGCTAAAGAACCAACACCGGCCTGAACAAATACATGTGTCGGACGTTCAACACCCATTTCTTTTAACTGCTGGTCAGCCTCAAGAACCAGTGTTCCGTATCCCTGCATGATCCAGGATGGAATTTCTTCATATCCGTCCCATGCGGTATCCTGAACGATGATACCATGTTCTGTTTTGGCAGCTTCTGCTGCAGCCATTCTTACGCAGTCATCATAGTTTACTTCTTCGATCGTAACAGTAGCACCTTCTTTGGCAATGTTATCGAAACGAGTCTTTGTTGTTCCCTTAGGCATTCTTACAACTGCTTTCTGTCCAAGGCGCTTAGCTGCCCATGCAACTCCACGTCCATGATTACCGTCTGTTGCAGTAAAGAATGTAGCCTGTCCGAATTCTTCTCTTAATTTATCAGAAGAGAGAACATTGTATGGCAGCTCGCTGATATCACGTCCAAGTTCTTTTGCGATATAGCGGCCCATTGCATAAGAACCTCCAAGTACTTTGAAAGCATTTAAGCCAAAGCGATAGGATTCATCCTTACAGAAAATATTTTTTACTCCTAAATATTTCGCAAGGGATGAAAGGTTCTGAAGAGGCGTCACACTGTACTGTGGGAAACTTCTGTGGAACTCATTTGCTTTCTTTACATTTTCTTCGGACATCAGTTCCAGGTGTTTATCATCTGATTTCGGAACCTCGTTTACAGTCCATTTTAATCCTTCTGTCATAAAATGACCTCCCTTAAAAATTATCATTTGGTTTCCTTAACTTGTGATTCTATCATACCATATATTTTAAAAATTGCAATAGAAAATACAAAATTTTAGGTTTTTCAAAAAAATTAGGTTTCATAATTTGTACATTGATATAAGGATTTGGATATGATAAAATAATGAGTAATGTTCGTTTTATTTTTACAGGATAGACAGTAAAGTGGGTATAAAAGAGCAATACAAAAGATACAGAAGAGGAGAAAATATTATGGCAGTATTTCATGCATTCCGGGCACTTCGACCTACACCGGAAAAGGCTGCTGATGTGGCAGCACTTCCATATGATGTGGTAAACCGGGAAGAAGCAAAATCAATCGGAGATGAGAATCCCCTGTCCTTTCTTCATATTGACAGACCGGAAATGGATCTGGAACCTGAGACGGATCTGTATGATGATCGGGTTTATGAAAAAGCAAAAGAAAATCTTGACAATATGGAAGAAAAGGGAATTCTTGTTCAGGATCAGAAGGCCTGTTACTATATATATGAACTTGTAAGAAAAGGAAAGACACAGACCGGTATCGTAGGATGCAGTTCCATTGATGATTATATGAATAGTGTAGTGAAGAAACATGAGCTTACCAGAGAAGATAAGGAACAGGACAGGATCCACCATGTAGATTCCTGTAATGCAAATACCGGTCCTATTTTTCTGGCATGCAGATATCCGGATTCTCTGCTTACACTGATGAATAACTGGAAAGATCATCATGAAGCAGCATATGATTTTACAGAAGAGGATCAGATCACACACAGAGTATGGGTGATTGATGAAGATGAGGTCATTTCTGAAATAAATAAGGAATTTGCAGGGATTGATTCTCTGTACATCGCAGATGGACATCACCGCGCAGCTTCCGCTATAAAAGTAGGTTTAAAGAGAAGAAAACAGAATCCGGGATATACAGGTGAGGAAGAGTTTAATTATTTCCTGTCTGTTGTATTTCCCTATGACCAGCTCTGCATTCTTCCTTATAACAGGATTGTAAAAGATTTGAACGGCCTGACTGTAAAGGCATTTCTGGGCGCCCTGAAGTTCAACTTTGAACTGATGCTGATGCCGGGATTTCCATGCAAGCCTGTAGAGAAGCATTGTATGGGAATGTATGTGGACGGACAGTGGTATCACCTGAAAGCGTGGCCGGATGTCTATGAGAAGAAGGATGTGGTAGGACAGCTGGATGTATCCATTCTTCAGGAAAAAGTCCTCAGACCAGTCCTGGGAATTGAAGATCCACGCACAGACCAGAGAATCTCCTTTGTGGGCGGAAGCCATAAGGCAGCAGAGCTGGCAGAGATTGCAGACAGAACCGGCGGTGTAGCCTTTGTCATGTACCCGACATCTATGGAAGACCTGATGAAGATTGCAGACGAGAACAAATTAATGCCTCCAAAATCCACCTGGTTTGAGCCAAAGCTTCGGAGTGGGCTGTTTATACATAAGTTATAATTTGCCGAAGATGTTACTGTTCACTCTGTTCACAGCAACACGCTTCGCGATGCACAGAATTTATGCTAATCGCATAAATTCGCGCGGTATGTCTCGGGTTTTCTGTGACCTTCGCTCACAAAAAACACCTCGCGGAATATTACCAGTGAACAGTAACCCGAAGATGTCTTATAAAAATATTATAATAATTTCGCTGTAGACTTTTTCTCCCTTCAATGGTACAATTGGTTCTATACAAAAGAGAACGAGACGTACTATAACGAAAGGAGGGAAGAATGTGGAAGATGCGGAATTGAGAAATATCCTTTTTTCTATACAGGGAAGCATTGCCGGTTTTCAAAATGATATGTCCGATGTAAAGAACGATATCGCAGATATGAGGACAGATATTGCAAACATGAAGACGGATATCACGAATATGAAGACGGATATCACGAACATGAAGGCAGATATCACAAACATGAAGGCAGATATTGCGAACATGAAGACGGATATCACGAACATGAAGGCAGATATCACAAACATGAAGACAGATATCACAAACATGAAGACGGATATCACGAACATGAAGGCAGATATCACGAACATGAAATCAGATATTGTGCAACTCAAGGGAAGCGTAAAAACTATAGAACTTAAACTGGAAAATGAAATTGACAGAAAAATATCTGCCCTATTTGATGCACGTATGGATGAGCTTCGCTATAGAAAGGAGAATAAGGAAACTCGAGAGAAAGTTTTTGAACTGGATATGCGTGTAGACAATTTGGAAAAAGCCATCATGCCAGCGTAACTGTAACAGATAATTGTAAGGCTTGTACATAGGATAAACAGGAAGAAATTTTATAACATAAAAAGTACATGAAATTTCTTCCTGCTAAATTTGTATAATTTTTGTAAATTTTTCAAAAAACAGTTGAAATCACAGAAATAATTTGTTATACTAACTTGCGTTACGGGGTATGGCGTAGCTTGGTAGCGCGCACGGCTGGGGGCCGTGAGGTCGCAGGTTCAAATCCTGTTGCCCCGACTGACATATGGTTAAATCGTTTGCAGTATATTTGCAAAGAATGATTCAGACGTATGTTCATTTCAAAAAAGCCAAATAAAGTTATAAGTAAAATGCAATGATAAGGAATAGTACACCCGGACCGGAGCACAGAGAACTGCTGGTTGCTGAGAAGCAGTGGAAGGAAATTGTGGAACTCGCCTTTGAGCAGCTGCCTGAAATCATACAAGAGTAGGTGCAGACGGTTTCCACCGTTATATGGAGAGGATATAAGAATACCGGATATCCGGAGATTCCGTATCCCATGAGTGTATGACATTGTTCATAAATAAGAGTGGTACCGCGTAAGATGATAATATCTTTCGTCTCTTGCAGATAAGTCTGTGGAGATGGAAGATTTTTTATGTCTTTTTACAGTCAATCCCCACAGTCCAAACATAATATTTACATAACGGAGGAAGAAAAAATGATGAATTCAAGCAAATATCAGAGACAGTATTTTATGCCGCCTGTTAAATGCATGAAATGGGCAGAAAAAGAATATGTGGACAAAGCACCTATCTGGTGTTCTGTAGACCTTCGTGACGGTAATCAGGCACTGGTGATTCCGATGAGTCTGGAACAGAAAATTGAATTCTTTAAACTTCTTGTAAAAATCGGTTTTAAAGAAATTGAAGTAGGTTTCCCGGCTGCTTCTGAAACAGAATATGAATTTCTGCGTACCCTGATCGAGCAGAATCTGATCCCACAGGATGTAACTATTCAGGTTCTGACTCAGGCCAGAGAGCATATCATCCGCAAAACTTTTGAAGCTGTCAAAGGCGCACCGAAGGCAATTGTACATGTGTACAATTCCACCTCTGTAGCTCAGAGAGAACAGGTATTTAAGAAATCCAAAGAAGAAATCTTAAAGATTGCAGTGGATGGTGCCGCATTATTAAAGAAACTGGCTGATGAAACAGAAGGAAATTTCCAGTTTGAGTACAGCCCTGAAAGCTTTACAGGCACAGAACCGGAATACGCTCTGGAAGTATGCAATGCAGTTCTTGATGTATGGCAGCCTACAGCAGATAACAAATGCATCATCAATCTGCCTGTAACTGTACAGCATTCCATGCCGCATGTATATGCAAGCCAGGTAGAATATATGTGTGAAAATCTGAAATACCGCGAGAATGTAATCGTATCTCTCCATCCGCACAATGACAGAGGATGCGGTGTTGCAGATTCTGAAATGGGATTACTTGCAGGTGCAGACAGAATCGAGGGTACTCTGTTTGGAAACGGTGAGCGTACCGGAAATGTAGATATTGTTACACTTGGTATGAATATGTATTCTCAGGGTGTAGATCCAAAACTTGACTTCTCTGATATGCCGCATATTTGTGAAATATATGAAGAATGTACCGGAATGAAAGTAGGCGAAAGAAGTCCGTACAGTGGTGCACTTGTATTTGCCGCATTTTCCGGCTCTCATCAGGATGCAATTGCCAAGGGTATGCACTGGAGAGATGACAAGGACCCGGATCACTGGAATGTTCCGTATCTTCCGATCGATCCGACAGATGTGGGAAGAAATTATGACGCAGATGTTATCCGCATCAACAGCCAGTCCGGCAAAGGCGGCGTAGGATATATTCTTGAGACCAAATTCGGTCTTAACCTTCCTCCGAAAATGCGTGAGGCAATGGGATATGCCACAAAAGCTGTTTCAGACCACAAACATAAAGAACTTCATCCTGACGAAATTTTCAATCTGTTTAAACAGACCTTTGAGAATATCACAGAACCGTACAGTATCAATGAAGTACATTTCCAGCAGAAAGATGGTGGTATTGTAACAAAAGTTACCTCTACTTTCCGCGGAAAGACAATCACTACAGAGGCATCCGGTAACGGACGTCTTGATGCAGTCAGCAATGCACTGAAGAAGGCATATGAGCTGAAATATTCCCTGGAAACATATCAGGAGCATGCGCTGGAGCGCAGTTCAAGTTCCAAAGCTATTGCTTATGTCGGTATCAAAAAGCCGGATGGAACCCTTGCCTGGGGTGCAGGCGTAGACGCGGATATCATTCGCGCATCTATTGATGCACTTGTAACAGCAATCAATAACCGTTAGATTGTTCCGACACGCCCGATTTTTTCCTGCTGTATTTTGGCTTCTGCAGGTCATGCTAATATCCGCTTGGCAGGGAATAATATAGTTTACATAAAATATCAAGAATCAGATACCGGTCAGATTGTCCAGAGGACTTCCTGACCGGTATCTTTTTGTATTTATAAAATACAAAAAAGTCTTAATGTACGCGATAAATGTACAATAAAGAAGCAAACTCCGGCGAAAGCTATACAGAATTGTATTTAATTAAAATCATAAGGGAAATTAATTGACATAACACTCAGGTTTACGTATACTGACAGCGTGGACAGAAAAGTGTCCTAAATAAGTACAATTTACATTTTATTATCTCACTCCAGACTAGTGAGAGATGCGCGGAAATATTTTAGAGAAAGAGGTAAAAGAATGAAAAATTTCGAACAGTGGAATGGCTTTAAGGGCAACCGTTGGAAAGAAAAAATCGATGTACGTAACTTTATTGGAATGAACTATACACCATATGACGGTGATGCTTCTTTCCTGGAAGGACCTACAGAAGCTACAAACAAACTGTGGGGCAAGCTCCAGGCACTTCAGAAAGAAGAACGTGCCAAAGGCGGAGTTCTTGATATGGAGACAGAGGTAGTTACATCTCTGACAGCATATGGTCCCGGATATATTGATGAAGAAACAAAAGACCTCGAAAAAGTTGTTGGTCTTCAGACAGATAAACCTCTGAAACGTGCTTTCATGCCATACGGCGGTATCAAAATGGCAGAGCAGGCTTGTGAAACTTACGGATATAAAGTAAGTGACAAGATTAAAGATGTTTTCCACAACTATGAATTTAAAACTCACAACCAGGGTGTATTTGATATCTACACACCTGAGATGAAAGTAGCACGTCACAACAAGATCCTTACAGGTCTTCCGGATACTTACGGACGTGGACGTATCGTTGGCGACTACAGACGTGTGGCTCTGTACGGAATTGACGCTCTGATCGAAGGAAAACAGAAAGACTTCGCAGCATGCGACCGTCAGGGTATGAGACGTTATGACTTCCAGCTTCGTGAAGAGATCGCTGATCAGATTCGTGCTCTGAAAGGCATGAAAGTTATGGCTGAATCTTATGGATATGATATCTCCAAACCGGCCAAAGATGCAAGAGAAGCTTTCCAGTGGCTGTACTTCGGATATCTTGCAGCTATCAAAACTCAGAACGGTGCTGCAATGAGTGTCGGACGTATTTCCACATTCCTTGATATTTATATTGAAAGAGATCTTCAGAACGGAACTCTTACAGAGAAAGAAGCTCAGGAGCTTGTTGACCACATGGTAATGAAATTCCGTATGGTTAAATTTGCACGTATCCCTTCTTACAACCAGTTATTCTCCGGTGACCCGGTATGGGCAACTCTGGAAGTAGCAGGTATGGGTCAGGACGGACGTTCCATGGTAACAAAGAACGACTATCGTTTCCTGCACACACTGGAAGATATGGGACCGGCTCCGGAACCAAACCTTACAGTACTTTATTCTTCAAGACTGCCTGAGAACTTCAAGAAATATGCTGCAAATATTTCTGTTACAACAAGTTCTGTTCAGTATGAAAATGATGATGTTATGCGTCCGGTATGGGGCGATGACTACAGCATCTGCTGCTGTGTATCTGCTACAGAGACAGGTAAAGAGATGCAGTTCTTCGGCGCTCGTGCAAACCTTGCAAAATGCCTTCTTTACGCGATCAACGGCGGTGTTGATGAGAAGACAAAACAGCAGGTAGGACCGAACTATCAGCCGATCACTTCTGAATATCTTGATTATGATGAAGTAATCGCAAAATATGACAAAATGATGGACTGGCTGGCTCATCTGTATGTCGGAACACTGAACATGATCCACTACATGCATGACAAATACTACTATGAAGCAGCAGAGATGGCTCTGATCGATACAAAGGTTGAGCGTTCTTTCGCAACAGGTATCGCAGGATTCTCTCATGTAGTAGACTCCCTGTCTGCTATTAAATATGCAAAAGTTAAAGCTATCCGCGATGAAGACGGCATTACAACAGATTTCCAGGTTGAGGGTGACTTCCCACGTTATGGTAATGACGATGACAGAGCAGACGAGATTGCAACAACTCTTCTGTCTACATTCCTTGAGAAACTGAAACACATCCATACTTACCGTGATTCCAAGCCAACCACATCCATCCTTACTATTACTTCCAACGTTGTTTATGGTAAGGCTACAGGATCTCTTCCGGATGGAAGAAAAGCAGGTGAACCTCTTGCACCTGGTGCAAACCCATCTTACGGTGCAGAGCAGAACGGTCTTCTTGCTTCCCTGAACTCTGTTGCCAAGCTTGACTATGAAGATGCTCTCGACGGTATCTCAAATACTCAGACAATCAATCCTGATGCTCTGGGACACAGCGATGACGAGCGTTCAGAGAATCTGGTACATGTACTTGACGGATACTTTGATCAGGGTGCTCATCACCTCAATGTAAACGTATTTGGTAAAGAGAAACTGATCGACGCTATGGAACATCCGGAAAAAGAAGAATATGCAAACTTCACAATCCGTGTATCCGGATATGCTGTTAAGTTCATCGACCTTACAAGAGAGCAGCAGTTAGACGTTATCGCCAGAACCTGCCACGACAGAATGTAATTAATGGATGATGATATAATGGATAATAAACAGATAAAAGGCTATGTTCATTCTTTAGAAAGCTTCGGGTCCGTTGACGGACCCGGAGTAAGATATGTGATTTTTTTAAGCGGCTGTGCCATGAGATGTCAGTTCTGTCATAATCCGGATACCTGGAAGATGAAGCAGGGAGAGCTTTATACGGCAGATGAGCTTCTTAAGAAAGCTTTACGTTATAAGGGCTACTGGGGCAGCAAAGGCGGTATCACTGTAAGCGGTGGTGAGCCATTGCTTCAGATGGATTTTCTTACAGAATTTTTTAAGAAGGCAAAGGCAGAGGGTGTGCATACAAATCTTGATACCAGTGGAAATCCTTTCACTTATCAGGAACCATGGCATTCCGGATGGCTGGAGCTTATGAAGTATACAGATCTTGTAATGCTTGATATCAAGCAGATTGACGAGCAGGAACATATTAAGCTTACCGGTCATTCCAATAAGAATATTCTTGCGATGGCGCGGGAACTTTCTGATATGAAAAAACCTGTATGGATCCGTCATGTGCTTGTGCCGGACGGAAGTGATAAGGATGAATATCTGCACCGGTTAGCTGATTTTATCCATACTCTTTCCAATGTGGAGAGAGTGGAGGTGCTCCCTTATCATACGCTTGGTAAGTTTAAATGGGAGAATCTGGGGCTTCCTTATCCACTGGAGGGGGTTAATCCTCCGACGCAGGAAAGGATTGATAATGCCCGGAAGATTCTTGGGGCTATCTGAGTAAAAATATATAGCTGTCATATCCTCTTTTTGGGGGTATGGCAGCTTTGTTTTTGGTTTAAAAAGGGGACGCGAAGCAGGCGTATAGTTGTACCGGATACGGTTTCGGCATCTAAGAGATTCTAAGCCCTCGAAAATCCGCTAAAAGCATGAGACGAAAAGTCCGGAATTACTCGCTGTCGCTCAGACAAGGGACTTTTCGTCTCATAACGCAGATTTCCGAGGACTAAGAATCTCTAAGATGCCTGCAAATGCATCCGGTACAACTATACGCCTGCTTCGCTGGTTTTGGTTAAGATATAATACAAGGTGGAGTGTGAATTATAAGAAGGACTTTGTTTATATAAAAATGAATTGAGACGTGAAATATATCCCCCGGGAGGGCTTGTTGGAGAGGGGAGGGATTTGATATAATTTGGGTCATATATGATTATAAATTGCATGCATGGAGGTTGGCATAAAGTGAAGGATTTATTATCGGAGATTGAGAGTTACTGGACTACCCGGGCTGAGGGGTATTCTGAAGTTAATCATAAGGAATTGAATGGGATGCAGAAGGGGGCATGGCTTGAGGTGTTGAAAGGGCAGTTCCCGGAGAAAGCGAAGGATGAGATTAAGATTTTGGATATCGGAACAGGACCTGGATTTTTTCCTGTTATTCTGGCTGAGGCGGGATATAAGGTGACTGCTGTTGATTATACGCAGGAGATGTTGGATACTGCGAAGAGGAATGCCGGTAATCTTTGTGAGCGGATTTCTTTTTATAAGATGGATGCTCAGAATCTGGAATTTGAGGATGGTGTGTTTGATGTTGTGATCAGCAGGAATCTGACATGGAATCTGAAGGATCCTAAGAGAGCTTATGAAGAGTGGTGTCGTGTACTGAAACCGGGCGGAAAGCTTCTTAATTTCGATGCAAACTGGTACGGTTATCTTTATGATGAGGAGAAACGCCTGTCTTATGAGGAAGACCGAAAGAGTGTGGAGAGTGAGCATCTGGATGATCATTACCTCTGTACAGACATTGACCGTATGGAGAAGATCGCACTGCAGATGCCTCTCTCTGCCATTAACAGACCGTCCTGGGACAGGAAGTTTCTGAAGGAGAACGGGTTTGAGTCTGTGGCAGTGGATACCGGAATCTGGCAGAGGGTGTGGAGTCAGGAAGAGAAACTGAATTATCATTCTACGCCGATGTTTATGATCAGCGCTGTGAAGAAAGAGAAAGATATCTGGTCCGAGAATGACGGAACGGATGATTCTGATAGCAGATATGACAGGGAAAGAGATTTGGAGGATGCCGCGTTGTGTACTGCTCCGGGTACGAAAAAGAGCGGATTCCTGAAACTGGGCGGAGGTGAGTTTTCGCTTCCTTATACAGTAATCTGCGGTTCTCATCCCGGAAAGACAGTTCTGATCACCGCTGCGGTCCATGGAGGAGAATATGTGGGAATCCAGGCTGCTGTTGAGCTTGCAGATAAACTGAAGCCTGAGAAGATCCATGGAAGAGTGATCCTGGTTAAGACTGTGTGCAGGAAGGAATTTGAGGAGAGGAGCGGCAGTGTCTGCCCGGAGGATGAGAAGAATCTGAATCGTGTATTTCCGGGGAATCCGCAGGGAACCAGGATGGACCGTCTGGCGTATGAGGTGATTCAGAAGCTTCACAGTGCAGCAGATTATTATATTGATCTTCACAGCGGGGATGATTATGAGCAGCTTACGCCTTATATTTACTATGCCGGATGTGCAGATGAAGATGTGGTTCAGATGTCAAGGAAGATGGCAGAGCAGGCAGATGTTCCCTATATGGTAAAGTCTAATGTGGCATCCGGTGGTTCTTACAATTATGCTGCCGCATGTGGCATTCCCAGTGTTCTGATCGAACGTGGCCAGATGGGAGGCTGGAGTCCGGAGGAGGTTCATTCTACAAGAAAAGATGTGCGTAATATTCTGTGTGCTTTGGGTGTTTACGATGGCATGAGAAGTTACAGTAATTATTATCCCATGGAAATTGAAGATGTGCGTTATCAGTCTGCCAGTGTATCCGGGCTGTGGTATCCTGCCAAAAAACCGGGAGATATCATTAAGGTTGGAGAGTATCTTGGCTGTGTTAAGGATTATGAGGGAAATATTCTGGAGACAAGTTTATCCGATTTAAATGGAGTGGTTCTATATCAGGCGGGAAGTCTTCAGGTTATTAAGGATGGTCCGATGATCGCATATGGCAGTTTCAGCAGAAGAAAGGATGAACGCAAGGAAAAGATCACAAATTACTGGGCGAAAAGAAGCGACAGTTTTATGGAACAGAGAAGAGCTGAGCTTCACAGTGATATGGCTGATAAATGGCAAAAAGAGATCGGGACTTTTCTTCCTGATGGAAAATTAAGGATTCTGGATGTGGGATGCGGTGCAGGCTTCTTTTCCATTCTTTTAGCAAAACTGGGACATGAAGTTACAGGAATCGATCTGACACCGGATATGATCATTCATTCCAGGGAACTGGCAAAAGAAGAGAACGCCTCCTGTACGTTTGAAGTAATGGATGCGGAAAATCCGGATTTTCCTGATGGTACCTTTGATGTGATCGTGTCCAGAAATCTTACCTGGACACTTCCGGATGCAGCAAGAGCATATAAAGAATGGATTCGTGTGCTGAAAACGGGAGGAATCCTGATCAACGCAGATGCCAATTATGGTGCAGATGATTTTTCAGATACTGCTGATCTGCCTGCCAATCATGCTCATTTTACAGTAGGCGATGCCATGATGCAGGAATGCGAGGAAATTAAACGCCAGCTTCCTATCAGTTCCTATGTACGCCCTGCCTGGGATCTGGAGACACTGGGAAAACTGGGTATCAACAGATTCTCCATTGATCTGGGTATCAGCAGCAGAATTTATACAAAGAAAGATGAGTTTTATAATCCAACCCCTATGTTCCTGATCTGCGGCGAAAAAAATAAATGTAATAATTGAGAAAAATGAAGCATATATTAAAGGGAGATTTCATTGATGGAGCCTTCCTTTTTTTCTTTTTTGCAAGCTAAAATGTTACAAAAATATGAAAAAAGCTTGACAAAATCAATTATATTAAATATAATTTTCTTATAAGTTACAGAAATGTTACAGCCATAAAAACCTGTAATTAAAAAAACTCAAGGAATGATAAGTATGAAAGTTCAGAAAAAAGAGTCAAAACAGTCCGGCAATCCGGCGCGGAGTCTGATACTGGTTACAGTGTGTACCTGTACGGCGATTGCGTTTGCAGCAGGCGGCAGAATAGCAGATTTTAATGGAAAAAACAAAGTATATGCAGCTTCTGAAAATAGGGAGAAAACTTTTTCCTCTGATGCTGACGAAACAGATGTACTGCCAACAGGAATTGCAGGAGTAGTATCCGGAATGAATGATACAGCTTCTCCCAAAAAATCAGTCACACGTATCGGAACTTCCTGTGAACAGGTAATGGTCGGTCAGAGAATCAAAGTTATTGAAGATAATATGGCAGAATTCGATGTCAGCTCTTCTATGGAGAGCAGCATCAATGAGTTGGATGCAAGGACAGCGGCTCTTGCAGAGAGTGCCCGGATGATGTCGGATGAGGACTATGATACATTGCTTCATATTGTAGAAGCTGAAGCAGGTACTGAGGATGTCAAGGGACGCATTCTGGTTGCCAATGTGATCATGAACCGTATAAAGAATAAGGAATTTCCCGATACAGTCACAGAAGTGGTATGGCAGAATACCAATGGTGTTCCGCAGTTTTCACCGACTTATGACGGACGTATCAATGAAGTAACTGTTACAGATGAGACAAGAGAAGCCGTCAGACAGGCTCTTGAAGGTGTGGATTATTCAGAAGGAGCACTGTTTTTTATCCAGAAATCTGAAGCTGAAAGCCAGAATGTCTCCTGGTTTGAGAAAGATCTGAAAAGGCTGTTTAAATACGGCGTACATGAATTTTATACCTATCCGGATTCAGCAGAAAGTTCCACAGGATCGCGGTAATACTGCCTAAAATATGGACATATTCTTCGGGAGTGGAAGAATATGTCCATATTTTTGATTTATAGTAATCCATCATAAAAAAGAGTTATTGTTCACTCCGTTCACAGTAACTTATAGCAGTTCCATAAAATAATGCAATCAAGACAGTTCAGCAGAAGGCGCAGGACTTCACGCTATGATGGATTGAATTGTTTGCAGTAATTTATGGAATTTTGGCTTGTATGTCTCGGGATTTTGACATATTCATGCAAAACACATCGCGGGATAGTGGTGTGTGAACAGTAACTAAAAAGACAGAAAAAAAGAGAAATAATTTAGGATAGTATTTTGCTAAAGTATATGCTATAATGTGCTCAATTGGCGAAATGAATAACTGTAACTGTTCAGCGGTTTATTATTACTGCCAATATACTGAACAGTTACGAATAACTTTGGAAAGGCAGGAAATATCATGCAGGTATTATACAAAAGCACAAGAGGAAAAGAAGAAACCGTAACAGCTTCTATGGCTATTTTAAAGGGGCTTTCTGAGGATGGCGGCTTATTTGTGCCGACAGAGATTCCGAAGCTGGATGTCCCAATGGATGAGCTGGCAAAGATGAGCTATCAGGAGACAGCATATGAAGTAATGAAATGTTTCCTTACTGATTTTACAGAAGAAGAATTAAAAAACTGCATCAACAATGCCTATGATGAAAAATTTGATACAAAAGAGATTGCACCGCTTCATGAAGCAGACGGAGCTTATTTCCTTGAGCTGTATCATGGTGCGACCATTGCGTTTAAGGATATGGCATTATCAATTCTTCCACATCTTATGACTACAGCTGCTAAGAAGAATCAGGTAAAAAATGAGATTGTTATTCTTACCGCTACTTCCGGAGATACAGGTAAAGCGGCAATGGCCGGATTTGCAAATGTTCCGGGAACCAAGATCATCGTTTTCTATCCGAAACATGGTGTAAGTCCTATCCAGGAGAAACAGATGGTAACTCAGAAAGGCAACAATACATATGTTGTGGGAATTACCGGAAACTTTGACGATGCACAGACTGCCGTAAAGAAAATGTTCAATGATAAGGAACTGGAAGCAGAACTTGATGCTGCAGGATATCAGTTCTCATCTGCGAACTCTATCAATATCGGACGTCTGGTACCGCAGATCGTTTATTATGTATATGCATATGCATCACTTGTACGTCAAGGCAAGATCAAAGACGGTCAGGAGATCAATGTGGTAGTACCTACCGGAAACTTTGGAAATATCCTGGCTGCTTATTATGCAAAACAGATGGGACTTCCGGTTCACAAACTTATCTGTGCCTCCAATGATAACAAGGTTCTGTATGATTTCTTCCGCACAGGAACTTATGACAGAAAGCGTGACTTTATCCTTACAACCTCACCGTCCATGGATATTCTGATCTCCAGCAATCTGGAACGTCTGATCTACCGCATCGCAGGCGGTGATGCAAAAAAATGTGCAGAGCTGATGCAGTCTCTTACTGCAGGCGGCGAGTATACCATCACAGAAGACATGAAGGCACAGCTTGCAGACTTCTATGGCAATTACTGTACAGAAGACGAAACAGCAAAAACAATCGCAGAAATCTTCAAAGACAGTCATTATGTAATAGATACCCATACTGCAGTTGCAGCAGGTGTTTATGACAAATATGTAAAAGATACCAATGATACCACACCAACTGTCATTGCATCCACAGCAAGCCCATATAAATTTACAAGAAGTGTAATGGAAGCACTTGGAGCAGATACAGACGGTAAGGATGATTTTGCACTGGCTGATGAACTGAGTGCGCTTTCCGGAGTGAAACTTCCACAGGCAGTTGAGACGATCCGCACAGCACCGGTGCTTCATAACCGGGTGGTAGATGCGCCGGATATGCCAAAGGCAGTAAAAGATATCCTTGGAATCCGATAATCGTTACTGTTCACTCCGTTCACAGTAACGTAGCCAAAATTCATTCCAGATTGCCTGCGGCAATGGAATTTTGGCTTGTATGTCTCGGGATTTTGGCATATTCATGCCAAAACACCTCGCGGGATAGTGGTGTTGTGAATAGTAACCGATAATCTCCATATTATAAAAAATATAATTAATTCTACATTTTATGTTGAAAAAGAACATATACTGGAGTATAATAAAAATCAGTTAAAAACAGTGAATATCCTGAAATGTACGAGGCCCCTTCTTTTTTTGAACCTACATCGACTTTAACGGGAACCCAACATCGCAGGCCGGATGTCAGGCCGTCATTATGCAGCGGAAGACAGAAGGTCTGTTGAGGATACCCACCTAGCTACGGCTAGGCGTCAATGGGAAGGGAACGGCATTTCGGGAACTGTAAAAATGAGCCGTAAAGAGGCTCTTTTTTATTATCTTTTGGATTTAATATTATTTTATGATACGGGAGGTTGGAAACAATGAGTGTTTCTGAAAGAAAGTTCGGTGTATTACAGACTGGGGAAACAGTAAAAATTTTTCATCTGGAAAACAAATCCGGGGCATATGCGGAAGTGACAGATTTTGGAGCAATCCTGGTTAAGGTCTGCGTACCTGATAAAGATGGTACTTTAACAGACGTAGTACTTGGATATGATGATCTGGCATCTTATGAAGTAAATGGATGCTTTTTCGGTTCAACCATCGGCAGAAACGGAAACCGCATCGGCGGTGCGAAATTCTCTGTCAATGGCAAAGAAGTAGTTCTTGCTCAGAATGAGAATGACAATAATCTTCACAGCGGTCCTGACGGATTTGAAAAAAAGCTCTGGAAAGTAGCTGAGATTTCCGATGATAAAAACAGTGTTATATTTAACCGTATAAGTCCGGATGGCGAGAATGGTTTCCCGGGAGAATTTGATGTGTCTGTAAAATATGAGTTTACGGAAGACAACGAACTGAGGATCCATTATCAGGGAATCTGCGATGAGCCGACAGTTGCCAATATGACAAATCATTCTTATTTCAATCTGAATGGTGAAGGAAGCGGAACCGCCATGGATCAGTATCTTACAATCCATGCAAAATATTATACACCTGTAGCCGACAGTCATTCCATTCCTACAGGAGTGTATGAGGAAGTTGCAGGGACTCCCATGGATTTCAGAACTGCCAAACAGATCGGGCAGGATATTGAAGCAGAATTTGACCAGCTGAAATTCACAGGCGGATATGACCACAATTATGTGACAGACAATTATGCAAAAGGAAACAGAAGACTGATTGCAACCGCATACAGTGATAAAACCGGAATTGCCATGGATGTCACTTCCGACTGTCCATGTGTACAGTTTTACGCAGCAAATTTTGTCGAAAATGAACATGGTAAAAATGGTCATACTTACAATAAGCGGGATGCTTTCTGTCTGGAAACGCAGGTTGAACCGAATGCGGTCAATGTTGAAGATTTCCACTCCCCGATTCTTAATGCAGGTGAACAGTATGATTCTGTGACTGCTTATCATTTCTACATCAGGAAGTAAAAATCTGACCATAAAACTAATTACATATTGATCCGGTTTTTTTCATATCTACAGCATTCCAGCATGAAAAGAACCGGATTTTATTATCCATAATTCATGTTTGTCATAACGGCAGTTTCATGGTATGATAGTAAACAGAGATATTCGAAACAGTTATCTTTATAATTACAGCAATCACCATAAATGCCTTATCAAAAATGACTGCTGTAAAATAACAGAATGGAGACATATATGAAAAAGAAAAATAAAACCCAGTCTGTTACAGGGCTTTTATTCGGGTTTATGGAACGTGTATCCGGAGATCACGTAGGAGCTTATGCGACACAGGCAGCGTATTTTCTGATCATGTCTTTTATTCCCTGTATTCTGTTTCTGACTACACTGGTACGGTATACACCTCTGACCTATAATGTAGTCAGGGATGCGATCGTTGCTTTTATTCCGGAGAATCTGCAGAGTTTTGTTCTGGGGATCGTGGTAGATGTATACAAAAGAAGTACTGCAATTGTCCCTTTGTCAGCAATTGTGGCACTGTGGTCTGCCGGAAAAGGAATGCAGTCTATCATCAATGGATTAAATACCATTTATCACGTAAAAGAAACCCGTAACTGGCTGTTAACCAGAATTTATGCAGTATTCTATACTTTATCACTGGTGATTGCGGTAATCGTGTCTCTGCTTATGCTTGTACTCGGAAACGAAATACAGAAAGTTGTATCAAGATATATTCCTTTTCTTGGAAGAGTTCTGGGAAAAATACTGGGGGCAAGAGCACTGTTGGTATTTGGTGTGTTGTTTCTGGTTTTTCTTATGTTGTATAAGGTTCTTCCGAACAGAAAAGCCACATTCAAAAGCCAGATTCCCGGAGCCTTGATCATAGCAGTTGCATGGTCGATATTTTCATACGGATTCTCTTTTTATTTTGAGATTTTTCCGGGGTTCAGTAATATGTACGGAAACCTTGCGACGATCATCATGGTCATGGTATGGTTGTATATCTGTATGAATCTTCTGTTATACGGTGCAGAGATCAATGCTTATTTTGAAAAAGAATTCCGGATTGCACATAAATCGGTACAGGAACTGCTGGCACATGAAAAAGAAAAAAAGCAGCAGGAAAATGAATGAATTTTGGCTACGTTGTGAATATGACAGTCAGGGGGCTTTTTATTGTAAAGCCTTTCTGAGTGTGCTATAATAAACCATAATTTTGGAGAAACAAAAAGGAATCAGTTCTATGATCGTTGTATATTTGATATTTTTGGCTGTCATTCAGGCTGTGACGGAATTTCTTCCTGTCAGCAGCCTGGGACATTTATGCATATTGGAACAATATATGGGAATCGGCCACGAAACCGGATTGCTGTCAGAAACGATGCTCCATCTTGGAAGTGCGGCAGCAATTATATTTTTGTTCCGCAAAGATTTAAAAAAAATCGGACTGGGACTTCTGGGGATGTTTATGGATATGATCGGTAATCTGAATCTATATATCCATAACAAAAAGACAGGGGAAAGTTTGGGCTATGCCAGAATAGTCACCGGAACATATCGGAAAACAGGTGCACTTCTTGTGATTTCCATGATCCCAACAGCACTTCTGGGACTTACAGGAAAACGGCTGGCTCTTCTGGCCGCAGACTCTCAGATTGTTCCGGGAATCGGATTTTTACTTACAGGCGTATTTCTTCTGGTAACAGATCTGAATAAATCCGGTGGAAAAAAGGGACCGAGAGAGGCTTCTTATGACAGCGCCATGTGGATTGGAATTTGTCAGGGGATTGCTGTCTTTCCGGGGATTTCCAGAATGGGATTTACGTTATGTGCTGCACTGTTATGCGGATATGACCGCAAATTTGCGGTTCGTTTTTCTGTTTTTATGAGTCTACCTGCTATCATAGGTGCTTTTTTTACGGAAATCGGAAATTTTGGTGCTTCTGAAATGACGGCAGGACTTGGGTTTACCTATGTATTTGCAATGATCATCGCCGGTTTTGCGGGATGTCTTGTTATCCGAAATACAATAGCCATGACTCAGAATATAAAATTACGCTATTTTGCATATTATTCATTTATAGTCGGTATTATTACACTGGCATTAAATTTTGCCCTGTAAAGGGAAGATATTTACGAGAAGATCAAGGAGGGGAGCCTTAGAATGGCAGCATCAAAGAGTAAGAATACCGGGCATTCGGGAAGAAATACAAAAAAGAAGACAGCAATGGAACAGGAAGTCGGCAGATTTCAGACAGAAATCATATTATTTGTGATTTTGGCCGCATGTGTGATTCTGATGGCAAGCAATTTTGGAGCAGGTGGTTTTGTGGGAGATGCGATCAGTAATTTCTGTTTCGGACTGATGGGACTGATGGCATATCTGTTTCCAATCGTATTTTTCCTTGAATCAGCATTTATTCTGATCAATAAAACAAACCGGCTGGCATATAAGAAACTTGCAGCGGCGTTTGTGATGTTTCTGTTTCTGTGTGGGGCAGCGCAGCTTCTCACAGACGGATATATGCAGAGTACAACTTTGCTGGATTATTATGCTTTAAGCGCAGATTATAAAACAGGCGGTGGTCTGATCGGAGGAGCGATCTGTATTTCTGTCACATCTGCTTTTGGAACTATCGGCGGATATGTGATTATTATACTGGCATTTGTTGTATGTATGATCATTATCACACAGCGCTCTCTGCTTGATTTTGTAACGCGGCTGGTTATAAAAGTGTGTGATTTTGTAAAAGACAGACATATGCGCTATATGCAGGGGCAGCCTGAACGTGAGCGATATAGAGAAGAACGTGCCAGAGAACGTCAGCTTATAAGAGAACAGCGGCGTGAAGAAAGAGTCCGCAGACTGGAGGAAGAAATTGTCGATGATGAATTTTCAGATGATGACTTTCTCATGGATCCTTCGGAAGCAAAAAAAATGAAAAAAGGCGGCTTTCTGGAAGGAACCAAGCTGACAGGCTATTCTGAACAGAAGCCAAAGAAAAAGGGGAAACTTCTGAAAAAAGCAGCAGATACAGATAAAGCAGCAGCAGAAACAGCCGAAGCTGCGGAGGATACCGAGAATACAGGGATTAAATCCTCTGATGATGCGGATAATAAACCATACATCGATGCTCCGATGAATTTTGAGATTCACAGAGCGGATACATCCCCGGATACATACGAGGCAGATAATGAATCACAACAGCAGGAAGACCTTCCATTTGAAGATGCTGTCACTGACCGGAAGAAATCTGTGGTTTCAGAATCGGAGGAAGATCTGCCCCCTTTTCAGGATGAGAAGGCAGTGCGGCCGCCTTCGAAAACCCCCAAATCTTCTGAAAAGGAGATACAGAGCGGAATTGTAAACATTCAGCATGAGATCACCCGACAGGAAGCAGCCGTAAAAAAAGAATATAAATTTCCAGCCTTAAATCTGCTGAAGAAAGGAAGCAGCAAAGCTCAGGGGGATTCTGATGCCTATCTGCGTAAGACTGCAAAAAAACTCCAGGAAGTACTTCACAATTTCGGCGTGAACGTGACTGTCACTAATGTGAGCTGCGGACCAACTGTTACCCGTTATGAACTTCAGCCCGAGATGGGAGTGAAGGTCAGCAAAATTGTAGGTCTTGCAGATGACATCAAACTGAATCTTGCCACTCCTGATATCCGTATTGAAGCACCGATCCCCGGCAAAGCAGCAGTGGGCATTGAGGTTCCCAATAAAGAGAACAGTACGGTTATGCTCAGAGATCTGCTCCAGTCAGAAGAATTTCAGAAGGCAAAATCCAAACTTTCTTTTGCAGTAGGAAAGGACATTGCAGGTAAGACTGTAGTTGCGGATATTGCCAAAATGCCACATCTTCTCATCGCAGGTGCAACCGGTTCAGGTAAATCAGTATGTATCAATACACTTATCATCAGTATCCTGTACAAGGCAAATCCGGATGAAGTAAAGCTTATCATGATCGATCCTAAAGTAGTAGAGCTCAGTGTGTATAACGGAATTCCACATTTGTTTATTCCGGTTGTGACAGATCCGAAGAAAGCAGCAGGCGCATTAAACTGGGCAGTACAGGAGATGACAAACCGTTACAATACATTTGCGGAGTACGGTGTCCGTAATCTGGATGAATATAATAGAAAAGCAGAGCAGATCAAGGCGGCAGGAGCTGAAGAAGAACCTGTGAAAATGCCGCAGATTGTGATCATCGTGGATGAGCTTGCAGACCTTATGATGGTTGCGCCCGGAGAGGTGGAGGATGCTATCTGTCGCCTGGCCCAGCTTGCACGTGCGGCAGGTATCCATCTGATCATTGCCACACAGAGGCCGTCTGTAAATGTTATCACCGGTCTGATCAAGGCGAATATGCCTTCCAGAATTGCTTTCTCTGTATCTTCCGGTGTGGATTCCAGGACAATTCTGGATATGAACGGAGCCGAGAAGCTTCTTGGAAAAGGTGATATGCTCTTTTATCCTCAGGGATATCAGAAGCCTGCAAGACTTCAGGGTGCATTTGTATCTGATGATGAGGTAAGTGCTGTGGTTGAATTTCTTGCAGATAAAAATCCGGGTGTCCAGTATAACCAACAGATCGAGCAGCAGGTAAATTCTCCTGTAACAACAGGTATGTCCGGAGATGAAAGGGACATCCATTTTGAAGAAGCAGGTAAGTTTATCATAGAGAAAGAGAAAGCTTCTATTGGCATGCTGCAGAGAATGTTTAAGATTGGTTTCAACAGAGCGGCAAGAATCATGGATCAGCTCTGCGACGCAGGTGTAGTGGGACCGGAAGAGGGAACAAAACCGAGAAAAGTTCTTATGTCTATGGAGGAGTTTCAGAATTATCTGGAAAATCAGTAAGTGAGGACTGTCTATGAAATGTCCTAAATGTCATAAAGAGGTGGAAAAAGGCTCTCTGTACTGCCCCTACTGCCTTGCGGAGATACCCTGGGTAAGAGAATTCAGCACAGTGGAAACTCTGATGAAAAAGGAGCAGCAGAACCGCCCATCCGAAAAAAAACAGAAAACAAAAATTATAAAATATTTCAAGCATCCAAAAAGAAGAAAGCTGAAATTCAGCAGAAAACAGCTTCTATGTCTGCTTCTGTGTGCGGCGACACTGCTGGGGTTCTTTTGTTATCGGCAGTTAAATACTTTTTCTGCCTTATATTCCAGGGCAAAAAAACAATATGCACAGCAAAACTATGAAGAAGCACAGCGGATTGCAGAAAATGCTCTGGATAAAAATCCCAAAAATGAAGCCGCCAATCTTCTTCTGGCCAAAAGTATGGAGAAATCAGGCGATAAACAATCTGCACTTCTTGTTTTGCGCCCATTTATCCAGAACAAAACTGCGGGAACAGGAATATATAAAGAGTATGTGAAGCTTCTTACACAGGAGGGAAAGATCAACGAAGTCAGGCTGATCCTGAAATCTGCTGACAGGGATGTGCAGAATGCCTGTGCAGAATATATCTGTGAAACACCTGTATCAAATCTGGCACCCGGAACCTACACTACGACGCAGACTCTGGAACTGAAGGGTAACTGCCAAAAGATTTATTACACATTAGATGGAAGCACACCTACCAGAAAGAGTAAAGTATATACAGAACCTATTATTCTGAGAGAAGGCACAACCGAAATAAAAGCCTTTGGTGTAAATGATAAAAATATCGAAAGTGATGTGATCAGCAGAAAGTATGTGATTGTTTTAAATGCACCGAAAGCCCCTAAAGTAACACCTAAATCAGGGGATTACAATAAAAAAACAGAGATTAAGATCACTGTTCCGGATGGATGTAAAGCATATTATGCATTTGATTCTGAACCGGATCTTAACAGTACTGTTTATGAACAGCCAATCTCCATGCCTGTGGGTTACCATAGGCTGAATGTTATTCTTGTTGCAGCAAATGGCAAGACCAGTAAAATGACTGCTATGGATTATTATCTGCAGTACTAAAAATACTGTGATTTTATCGCTGATTTTATTAAAATAGAAGGAAGAAGATCATGGAAATCCGTATTGTTACAGTTGGAAAGATCAAAGAAAAATATCTGTGTGACGGAATCGCAGAATATGCCAAACGGCTGAGCAGATACTGCAGGCTGACTTTCTGTCAGGTAGCAGATGAAAAAACACCGGATAAAGCGTCAGAAGCACTGAACACACAGATTAAAAATACAGAAGGCGAACGTCTGATGAAACATATACGCGAACAGGATTATGTTATCGCACTGGCAATTGACGGAAAAACGCCGGATTCTGTAGAACTCTCTCAAAAAATTGAGAAACTGGGAGTTTCCGGTATCAGTTCCATTGCATTTGTGATCGGAGGTTCCTTAGGACTGAGTGAGAGTGTTCTGAAACGTGCAGATTATAAGCTCAGCTTTTCCAGAATGACTTTTCCGCATCAGCTGATGCAGATGATCCTTTTGGAACAGATATACAGAAGCTACCGCATTATGAATCACGAACCCTATCATAAATAAACGAATGTACCAACAAGCCCAAAAGAAAGAAGAAAACTATGAACACAGAAAAATTTGAAGAATTTATTTCACAGTACCCGATTTTTGAATACCGCATACTGGACACAAAAGATATTACAATTCAGGAACGCGTGCGCACGATCTGCCAAGAAGAATGCGAACGTTATGATTCTACCTGGGCCTGTCCCCCCGCAGTAGGAACCCTGCAGGAATGTGAAAAAAAAATAAAAAGTTATCCTCAGGCTGTTTTCTTTTCCAGTGTAGCAGAAGTTTCGGATATCATGAACATGGAAGAAATGCTTTCTACAAGACGGGCACACGAGGACCTGACTACAGAGGTGGGAAAATATCTGAATAAAGAAGGGTATGAAACTTATATCCTGTCTACAGAATCCTGTGATATCTGTGAAAAATGTGCCTATAAAGAGGGAAAGCCATGCAGATATCCTGACCGGATGCATCCATGTCTGGAAAGTCATGGTGTAGTAGTAAATGAGATTGTAGAGCGTGAATCTATGGAATATAATCTGGGTGGAAATACAATTCTGTGGTTTTCTATGGTTTTGTTTCGATGATTGCTGCTGAAACGTGTTTTAAAGAAAGTTCTTCCGGCATAGACTGATAGTAAAAGCCGGGGGAGCTTTTTTTATGAAAAAAGCAGGACAATGGAAAAACCGGATGGTGCTGGCATTAGAACTTCCGCCTGATCTGGCATATAATGAAACGATCGTCACACTGACCGGTCAGACGGAAGCTGTTATCGAAAATTATAAATCTGTTTTTAAATATACACCTTCTGAAATTGTGATACAGTCTTTTTGCGGAAAAGTGACCATATCCGGGAAAAATCTTGAAATCCGCTGGTACAATTCCAGTGCAATGAAAGTGACGGGAAGTATTTATGATATAAAAGCGGGTGACAGCGAATGTTGAAATTTTTGAAATTAATATATGGTTATGTGATCATCCTTGTAAGAGGAGAAAATCTGGAACGCTTTCTGAATCTCTGCAAAAGCAGAAGAATTTATATGGAAAAGATCCGGTACAAAGAGGACGGCCAGCTTATGGCACAAATGCAGGCCGCAGATTTCTTTCGCCTGAGACCTCTCCGGAATAAAACAGGTGTACATATTCAGATCATACAGAGACGAGGAATGCCCTTCTTTTTTTTTAAGGAATAAAAAAAGAAAGGCTTTTTTTACAGGCATGATTCTGGGAGGTATCCTGATAATTTTTTTTGACAGGGAGAATCTGGAATATCCATATTGAAGGAAATGTCAGAAACAGTACCGGAGAAATCCTCGATTTTCTGGATAAGCAGGATATAAACCATGGGATGTCCAAAAAAAAGATCAACTGTTCAGAAGTTGCAGCAGCTGTACGGAAAAATTTTCCAGAGATTACCTGGGTATCTGCCAGAATAGAAGGAACCCGTCTGATTCTTAATATCCAGGAAGGAATTATCCCCCAAAAAACCAACAGTAATACCTCACCCTGTAATCTGCTCGCAGACAAGGACGGAGTGATCACAGATATGATCGTCCGAAGGGGCATACCGGTAAAAAAGCCCGGGGATTCCTGCAAAAAAGGGGAACTTCTGGTATCCGGGGAACTTCATATCATGAATGACAGTCAGGAAGTCCTGCGAAAGGAATACGTTCATGCAGATGCGGATATTTTTATTTCCAGACAAATTTCCTATTATCAGGAATTTCCATTAAAATACCGTACAGAAATCCCTGCCGGCAAAAGAAAAAGAAATGTACTTCCGGTTTGGGCACTGGTATCTGGGATTGTATCCGACATTACATACAGGTCAGAAACGTATCACAGAGGAAATTCCTCTGCGTATCACAGAAAATTTTATACTTCCTGTATGGATCGGATGGACCGAAACTACTGATTATACAATAAAAGAAGAAACCTATACCAGGAAAGAAGCCGAGAAGGAAGCTGTGCAAAGATTTCATCAATATGAAAAGAAGCTGCTTCAAAATGGCATTAAGATCAGTGAAAATCATATTACTACCAGGCTGACAGAATCTCTGTGCATTACCGGAGGAACCCTGCTTATCATCGAACAGACAGGCGAAAAAAGCCGGATAACATAAAATTCCATAAAAATTTGTATTTAAAAAGTTGCAGGGAGGTGTTACAATGGATGCATCTGGTTTTAACCGGACTTTGATTATCGTCCATAAACGAGGCAATAATCCATTATTAACTTATCAACAGGAAAGGACATCACAGGATGGCTGGCAATATTATTGAATTACACACAGAAGTCCCCGCAGAACTGGAAGCAAATGTATTTGGCCAGTTTGATGAGCATCTTAAGCTGATTGAGAGAACACTGAATGTGACAGTGATCTCCAGAGACGGAATCCTTAAGATACTTGGCAATGAACAGAATGCGGCTTCTGCGAAGAAACTGATAGAAGAACTGACAGTACTTGCAAAAAGAGGCAACACGATCACGAAACAGAATGTCAATTATGCTCTTTCTCTGGCAATGGAGCAGAGAAACGAAGTTCTCACAGAAATAGACAAAGATTTTATCTGTAACACCATACAGGGCAGACCTATCAAGCCCAAAACACTGGGGCAGAAAGATTATGTAGAACAGATACGCAAAAAAATGATCGTGTTCGGTGTAGGTCCTGCCGGTACCGGCAAAACCTATCTGGCGATGGCAATGGCTGTCACAGCCTTCCGAAATGAGGAGGTCAGCAGGATCATCCTGACACGTCCTGCTATTGAGGCCGGTGAGAAGCTGGGATTTCTTCCGGGAGATCTGCAGAGCAAGGTAGATCCTTATCTGAGACCACTCTATGATGCACTGTACCAGATCATGGGAGCGGACAGCTTTGCGAAAAATATGGAGCGTGGCCTGATCGAGGTTGCACCGCTTGCATATATGCGCGGACGTACACTGGATAATGCATTTATCATTCTCGATGAAGCACAGAATACTACTCCGGCACAGATGAAGATGTTCCTGACACGTATCGGATTTGGTTCCAAGGTTATCATCACCGGAGATGCCTCACAGAAAGATCTTCCAAGAGATGCCACATCCGGACTTGACGTGGCAATGAAAGTACTGAAAAAAAATAGATGACATTGGCTTCTGCCAGCTTACCAGCAAGGATGTTGTCCGTCATCCTCTGGTACAGCAGATCGTACAGGCTTATGATGCCTATGAGAAGAAACAAAAACCTGAAAGACCAGCAAGACGCAGAAACGGGGTAAATGAACGATGAACATGCAGATTGATTATGAGACAGAGCGTGAACTGGGGATCGACTATGAGACACTGGCAGTAAAGGTAGCTGACAAGGTTCTTGAAATGGAAAAATGTCCCTATGATGCACAGGTGAATCTTGTACTTACAGATAACGAAGAGATTGAGAGAGTTAATACTGAGTTTCGCGATATCGCAAGACCTACGGATGTTTTATCCTTCCCTATGATTCCTTTTGAGACACCGGCAGGATATGATATTGTGGAGGAAGATGAATCTTACTTTGATCTGGATACAGACGAACTTCTTCTTGGAGATATCATGATCTCAGTTGACAAGGTATTTGCGCAGGCAGAGGAATACGGACACAGTGTGACAAGAGAATTCTGTTTTCTGGTTGCACACAGTATGCTGCATCTGCTGGGATATGACCATATGACTCCCGGGGAAGCAGCAGTCATGGAGGCAAAACAGGCGAAAGCCCTGGAGGAGCTTGGGATTACACGCTGATCTTCAAATTCTGTTATTGCAGGCAATTTCTGATGGATTTTGTCTCGTAACTGTAAAGACACTGAACAGTTACAAAAAATATATTTATATGGAGTAACAAAAAGATGAATTACCGGGAACGACTTAAAGATAAAAAACGTATTGTAATTAAGATCGGTTCTTCTTCCCTGACTCATTCGGAGACAGGAAGACTGAACCTTCGCAAACTGGAAGTGCTGGCAAGAGAGCTCAGTGACCTTCGCAATCAGGGAAAAGATGTCATACTGGTTTCTTCAGGAGCTATAGCAACAGGTGTGGCAGCTCTTGGAATGCATGAGAAACCCACAGAACTGAAAGGAAAACAGGCATGTGCAGCAGTAGGACAGGCCAGACTGATGATGATTTATCAGAAACTTTTTTCTGAATATAATCAGCTTTCCGCTCAGATCCTTATGACCAAAAATACTATGGTTAATAATGTTAACCGAAAGAATGCTCAGAATACTTTCAATGAACTGCTCAGTCTGGGAGTGATTCCCATTGTAAACGAGAATGACTCCATTTCCACCTATGAGCTTCAGAATCTGGAGAAATTCGGAGATAATGATACATTGTCTGCAATGGTTGCCGCACTTGTACGGGCAGATCTGCTGATCCTGTTATCAGATATTGATGGTCTTTTTACAGATGATCCCAATACTAATCCTGATGCAAAATTCATTGATGTGGTAGAAAATCTGGATGATAATCTGCTTAACATGGGAAAAGGTACTTCTGGAAGTAAGGTAGGAACCGGCGGAATGGCTACTAAGCTGACAGCAGCACAGATCGCTTCTGCAGCAGGCGTAGATATGGTGATCGCAAACGGAGCCGATTTCCATATTATCCATAAGATCACAGAGGGACGCAGGTACGGTACGCTGTTTGTAAGCCAGTCCAAAGAAGAAGTTTATCTGATCGATATTATTGACAGATTGTTATAATACCGGAAATTTACCGGTGCCAAATGACATTCACAAAGTAAATGGCAGTGTTTACAGACAGACTGCCGCAGACAAAAAACAGGAGGAAGAACTATGGAAGTTGAGAAAATCGACCGCATTAATGCACTTGCACATAAGGCCAAAAGTGTGGGGCTTACTGAAGAAGAGAAAAAAGAAAGAGAACTGCTGCGCAAGGAATATATTGCATCTGTCCGCATGAACCTTCGCGCTCAGCTGGACAATGTGGATGTTCAGCAGGAAGACGGAACAATCATTAATCTGGGTGAAAAATATGGAATCAAAAAAAGACATTAGAAAGAAGATTTTCGCAGAAAGAAAGCTGCGCACAGATGAACAGATAGAGGCAATGAGCCTCACGATTACTGACAAAGTGACCGCACTTCCTGCATTTAAGAATGCGGACCGCATTCTGGTATATGCAGATTACAACCATGAAGTTGTCACAGAGTATCTTATAAAAGAAGCATGGAAGGCCGGCAAGGAGGTTGCAGTTCCCAAGGTTGTGGGAAAGGATATGGTATTTTATAAGCTGACAGACTTTGCCCGGCTGGAACCCGGATATTTTGGGATTCCTGAGCCTGTATCAGGGGAGATCGTTAACTGGTCCAAGGCTCTTATGATCATGCCTGGAGTAGCTTTTGACAGAGCAAACCACAGAGTCGGATACGGTGGTGGCTTCTATGACCGTTATCTTGAAAAACATCCGCAGCTTGAAAGAATTGCCATTGCATTTTCTTTTCAGATGTTGCCGGAGGTTCCCACAGAACCTACTGATATCTGTCCGCAGATCATAGTAACAGAAGAGGAGATATGCTATCTTACTGACTGAAAGGGGAACTGAACATGAATGAAATGCTGAACCGCCTTGGCATGAATGCGAAGGCAGCTGAAACAGAAATGAGAAATCTTTCTACAAACAAAAAAAATGAAGTGCTTCTTGCAGTAGCAGACAAACTGGTAGAGGACGCACAGACTCTGCTCAGTGCCAACAGGCTGGATGTAGAAACCGGAAAAAGGAATCATATGCCTGAGGGGCTGATCGACAGGCTTCTTCTCACAGAGAGCAGGATTGAAGGAATGGCAGAGGGCCTGCGTCAGGTTGCAGCCCTGGATGATCCTGTCGGGGAAGTAACCGGGATGAAAAAACGCCCAAACGGACTGCTGATCGGGCAGAAGAGAGTACCTCTTGGCGTGATCGGAATTATCTATGAAGCAAGACCGAATGTAACTGCGGATGCATTTGCACTCTGCTTTAAGACCGGTAATGTGGTAATCCTAAAGGGTGGAAGTGATGCGATCCATTCCAACGAGGCAATTGTAAACTGTATCAGGGAAACTCTGAATGAACAGGGCGTGACAGAGGATGCGATCCAGCTGATTTCTGATACATCCAGAGAGACAGCAGCAGAATTCATGAAAATGAACCAGTATGTGGATGTACTCATCCCGCGAGGCGGCAGAGGCCTGATCAAAGCCGTAGTGGAGCAGAGCACCATCCCTGTGATTGAGACCGGTACTGGAAACTGCCATATTTATGTGGATGAAACCGCAGACCTTGAGATGGCAGCAGACATTATCATGAATGCCAAGACTCAGAGAGTAGGCGTCTGCAATGCCTGCGAATCTGTTCTTGTACATAAAGATGTAAAGGATGCCCTGCTTCCAGTCCTTGCAAAGCGCCTGCAGGAGAAACATGTGGAGATCCGCGCAGATGAAGCGGCTTATGCGTTGATCCCGGGAGCTGTACACGCAACAGAAGAAGACTGGGGCAAAGAATATCTGGATTATATTCTTTCTATTAAAGTGGTTTCTTCTGTGGAAGAGGCGATCGCTCACATCAATAAATATAATACAAAACATTCAGAGGCAATTATTACCAATAATTATGAACATGCACAGAAGTTTCTGGATGAGGTGGATGCTGCGGCAGTTTATGTCAACGCCTCCACACGTTTTACAGATGGATTTGAATTCGGTTTCGGGGCAGAGATTGGTATCAGCACACAGAAGCTTCATGCGAGGGGACCTATGGGACTTCTGGCTCTCACCACAACGAAATATATCATCTATGGAAACGGACAGGTACGCCCATAGACAGCACATTGATTTTTTCTGAGGGATGTGCTATACTTCAATTCAGATTTGGGATTACTGACTGCTTCGTGGGGAATAAGAAATCGGATGGTGTCAGTAGTGATTTTAACTAAAACTCATCTATGGGAGGACATACAATGAGAAAAAAACAACTTTTTGCATTATTAATGGCAGGTGCCCTGTCTGTAGGAATGGCACCGACAGCCACATTTGCAGCAGATACTGCTGCTGAGACATCAGCCGAAGGCGAACTGGAAGGTGAACTTGACTCTGCAGATACAGAAGAACCTTCTGAAGATCCGGCTGAAACTCCTGAGGAACCAGCCGAAGATCCAGCCGAGACACCGGAAGATCCGGCTGAAACTCCTGCAGAAACAACAGCTGATCCTACAGAGGCACCGGCTGCTGAAGAAACTGATGAGCAGGCTGCTGAGGCAGGATCTGCGATTGTGATTGGCGGAGATTCCTTTACTTCTCTGGAAGAAGCGTTCGCAGCAGTACCAGACTGTGAGGATATGATAAATGGTGAGCCTACTTATGTAAAATTAAAAGGAACCATTGAAGTCAACAACACAATAAATGTTCCTGAAAAGAAGAATATCATGTTGGTTGCTGCTGAAGATAATACTACGATCAAACGTGCAGCCGGCTTTACTGAGAGTATGTTTACTGTTAATGGTGGTAATCTTCAGATGGCAGGCGGTTCTGTGACTGATTCAGATGGAAATGCTATCGGTTCAGGCAGTTTAACTGTTGATGGTACAGGCGATGGCGTTACTGGTTCGATTGTAGAAGTAGCAAGTGGTAATTATGCATTGATTGACGGTACAACTCTGACAGGAAATACCACAGCCGGAAATGGCGGTGCGATCAACAATGCTGCCGGTGCAAATGTATATCTTCTGGGTGGTACTATCACAGCAAACTCCGCAGCAGCAGGCGGTGCGATTTACAGTGAGGGAACTGTCAATATTCGTGGAACTGTAAGTGTTACAGGAAATACAGTTACAAATTCTTTTGAAGCTGCAAGTAACCTTGTGCTTGCCAAAGATGGTGTGATCAATGTAAGCGGTGCTGTTACAGGTTCTGTCATTGGTGTTGCTGTTCAGGAGGCTAAAGCCGGCAAAACAGTAGTAAAGCTGGGTGACACTGTTGCTGATGTGACACTGGCGGATGTTCTTTCTCAGATTACATATGAGGGAGATTCCAGCCTTAAAATCGGAGAAGACGGAACTTTAGTCAGTGCAACAGAACAATCCCCTACACCAACTCCTGCAGAAGAAAAACTGAAAGTAACAGGAAAAGAATGCAAATGGTCCGGAAGTGATACTGTTAAAATTAAGTTCCAGTCAAATGTCAAAGGTACTTATTATATTGACTGGGTAAAACGTGGTGAGAAAGCACCAACAATCGATACTTCCAGAGTAGGCGCGCCTATTGAGGCTGATACAAATGTAACAGCAAAAGTTACTGATCTTCCTGACTATGATGTTGATATTTATGTATGTGTGATCAGTGATAAGGATAAGAGCAATTATGGTTCTGTATTGTTCCAGCCGGTTTCAAAAGAACGTCCTGTTACACCTACACCATCTCATACTCCGGTAGTACCCGATGTAAAAGAGAGTGTTGTACAGGGATTTGAGAAAGCACTTGTGTTCTATCCGAATACTTTCTATGACTTCAAGGTAATCGGTGCAGGTACACAGAACAATAATCCGGGGGAAGGTGATGTCAGATGGGTGCCTGTAGGATGGAGTATGTCTTCTAACCCGTCAACCTGGAACACATCCTGGAAAATTGGTGCCAAGAGCGGTATTTATACAGATGCCGAGAAAGCATATACTATTTACATTAAATATGCAAAACAGGTATACAGTGGAAATGACTGGCAGGAAACAGATGCTTCCGAAGTTCTGTCCTATCAGTTCAAGGCAGCTCCTCTGACACAGGCCACTACCACACCAGGTGCAAACGGAACAAACGGAGACGGAACAGGATCCGGCGACGGAACTACAGATGGAGGAACTACAGATGTAACTCCTACCACCTATGCAGATGGAACAAACGGAACAGCGAAATCAGCAGTATCCACAGGTGATGAATCACCGATCGGAACTATGCTGACTCTTGCTGCAGCTTCTGTTCTTGCAGGTGGTTACGTACTGATAAGAAGACGTAAAAAAGAAATGTAAATATAATCCAATTATTTTTAAGAGACAGGTCTTATGGCCTGTCTCTTTTCATATATATAATAATAAGGCAGCCATTCAGCCGTCCATACAGGTCAGAATCCGGAATCTGATCCAGGTTGCTGAACATTTGCCAAAAAGGAGGAAAGAATGTATGTCAACAGAACGGATGGGAACTTATGAAAAAATATACTTCGCATTGTGGGAACTCGGACAGAGATATGGAAATTTTGTCCAGTTCAGAGTGATCGGAAGAAGTCATGATGACAGAATGATCCCCATGCTTGAGATTGGAAAGGGTGATACCTGTATTATCTGTCTGAGCGGAGTGGAAAGCGGAGACAGAAATCTCCCGGAATATCTTTTGTCCATTGCAAAAGATTACTGCAGATCCTATGAAAGCAACTGGACCATCGGAGAAAGTTATGAAGTTCGTAAACTTCTGGATAAGGTTCGTATCTGTATGATCCCCATGCTGAATCCTGACAGCTATGAGATATGTGAATACGGATATGGTGCCATACATAATCCCATCCACAGACAGATGCTGAAAATGCAGGACAGGCCTGTGGAAGAGTATGAATGTAATGCCAGGGGAATTGATCTGCGCAGAAATTTTCCGACTAATTATTATCAGCGGAAAAGAGTGAATCAGGAGCCTGCCAGTGAGAATGAGACTCGTGCCCTGATCAGCATTTTTCAGGAATATTCAAGCCTTGGCCTGCTTACATTCAGTTATTCCAGAGGGAAGATCGTTTACTGCAGACAGGAGAAAGGCTTTGCCTACAATCAGAAAAATTACAGACTGGCAAGGCATTTACAGAAATGTTCCGGCTATCGTCTGGAAAAAGGGATTGCAGGTGGTGCGAGAGTCAAAAAAGCCGGAGCAAAACCTGAGATGGGATCTCCGGAACAGTTTTATGCGGAAGTAATCCGTCAGCCCTCTCTGGCAATTGAGATTCCGGAATACCGCAAAGACGATATGGAAGAACTGCGTCTGATTCCACTTGAATATCTTTATTCTCTAAACAGCGGCATATTGGCAAACGCATAAATCCATCACATAGTCAAAGAAAAACTGTATCCGAAAATAAAAAGTAATAAAAACAGAGATTAGCGTTTGACATAAAGCCATAGATTCTGTATGATAAAAAGAGTGCCCCGAAATGTTGTAAACAGAAAGATGAGGAATCAATAGTGAATAATACACAGGAAAGTAAAATACAGTTAGAATATATCAATAAATGTACAGAGCTTGTGAAGGAAAAATATGAAAAGGCGCCAGCTTTCTTTATCCAGAATGCAGGCTGCCAGATGAATTCCCTGCAGACGGAGACAGTGGCCGGTATCGTGAAACGCATGGGCTATACAGAAGTATCCAGAGAAGAAGATGCAGATGTTGTCATCTATAACACCTGCACAGTCCGGGAGAATGCAAACCTGAAGATTTACGGTCATCTTGGCCATCTGAAAAGTATTAAGAAAAAGAATCCTGAACTGAAGATTGTATTGTTTGGCTGCATGATGCAGGAGCCGGAAGTAATTGAGAAGATCCACAAAGAATATTCTTTTGTTGATCTGGTTTTCGGTACCCATAACTTCCATAAGTTTCCGGAGCTTTTCTACAGAAGCTTAAATACGGAGGGACAGATCATTGATGTCTGGAAGGAATCTGATGAAATCGTGGAGGGTATGCCTGCTGACCGTAAATATTCCTTTAAAACGGGTGTCAATATTATGTTTGGCTGCAATAATTTCTGCAGTTACTGTATTGTACCATATGTAAGAGGAAGAGAGAAGAGTCGCGAACCGGAGGCGATCATAGAAGAGATCAAGGGTCTGGTAGCTGACGGTGTGACAGAAGTTATGCTTCTGGGACAGAACGTTAATTCCTATGGAAAGACACTGGAACATCCGGTTACTTTTGCACAGCTTCTGAAACAGGTGGAAGCAATTGAAGGATTAAAGAGAATCCGTTTCATGACTTCCCATCCGAAGGATCTGTCTGATGAACTGATCCGGACAATGGCAGAGAGCAAAAAAGTGTGCCATCACCTTCACCTTCCCATGCAGTCCGGAAGCAGCCGAATCTTAAAGATCATGAACCGCCGTTATGACAAAGAAAAGTATCTGGAGCTTGTAGACAAGATCCGTAATGCCGTACCGGATATTTCCCTTACTACAGATATCATTGTAGGTTTTCCGGGAGAAACGGAAGAGGATTTCCAGGATACTCTGGACGTTGTGGAAAAATGCGATTTTGATTCTGCGTTTACCTTTATTTATTCCAAAAGAAGCGGCACACCTGCTGCCAAAATGGAGAATCAGGTACCTGAGGATGTGGTAAAAGACCGTTTTGACCGTCTTCTTGCTCTGGTTCAGGAAAAAGGCCGAAAGGCTTCTTCCCGTTTCGAGGGAACTGTTCAGGAGATCCTTGTAGAGGAAGAAAGCAGAGAAAAAGGTATCTTTACAGGAAGAACAGAATATAACCTTCTGGTCCATTTCCCGGGATGTCAGGATCTGATCGGTAAATATGTAAAAGTAAAACTGGATACCTGCAAGGGATTCTATTATTTCGGAAGCCTTGCAGAATAAGAACATTGAAAAATACTAACTGTTTACGAACAGTAATATAAAGGACTTCTACAGAAGCCCATATCAATTTGGATATAGAGGGTGGAAGATAAAAGTGAAACAAAATAAATACGAAATAGATATGTGTAACGGAACCATCATGGACAAGCTGATTTCCTTTTCACTGCCGCTGATGCTGTCCGGAATCCTGCAGCTGATGTTTAATGCTGTGGATATCATAGTGGTGGGAAGATTTAGCGGAAGTCAGGCACTTGCAGCCGTAGGCTCAACCACAGCACTGATCAATGTGTTTACCAATCTGTTTATTGGTATCTCACTTGGTGCGAATGTACTTGCTGCCCGGTTCTATGCGGCAGGAAAAGACCGGGAAATGTCAGATACCGTTCATACGGCTGTAACTCTTGCACTGGTAAGCGGTATCGTCATGGCATTTGTGGGACTGATTTTTTCCAGATGGGCTCTGGAACTGATGGGTACCCCGGATGATGTGATTGGACAGTCTGCACTGTATATGAAAATCTATTTTCTGGGTATGCCGTTTTTTATGCTTTATAATTATGGAGCTGCGATTCTGCGGGCTGTAGGAGATACGAAACGTCCACTGATCTTTCTGGTTATTTCCGGTGTTGTAAATGCAGTACTGAATCTGATCCTCGTGATCATGTTTCATATGGATGTGGCGGGCGTAGCCATTGCTACTGTGATCTCCCAGTTAATTTCCTGCATTCTGGTACTCAGATGTCTGCGTACATCGAAAACTAGCTATCAGCTTCATTTTGGAAAATTAAGGATCAATACTGTTTATTTAAAACAGATTTTCCAGGTTGGGATTCCGGCCGGGATCCAGAGCACAGTCATTAATCTGTCAAATGCTCTGCTTCAGTCCTCGGTTAACTCCTTTGGATCGACCGCCATGGCAGGGTATACGGCGGCCAATAATATTTTCGGTTTTCTGTATGTGGCGGTGAACTCTGTCACACAGGCATGTATGAGCTTTACCAGCCAGAACTATGGTGTGCATAAATTTAAACGTATGGATAGGGTTCTGGTCGACTGTCTTATTATTTCCGTAGTTACCTCCTTTTCCCTTGGATGCGGTGCATATTTCTTCGGTTCTGAGATTCTTAAGATTTATACTGCCGATCCGGAAGTGATCCGCTGCGGACTGGAAATCCTGTCTTACACTACCGTACCTTATTTTCTCTGCGGGATTATGGATCTGTTTCCGGGTGCCCTGCGTGGAATGGGACATTCCGGCGTTCCAATGATCCTGTCAGTGATCGGAACAGTAGGAACCAGGATCGTATGGATTTTCGGAATATTCCCGCATCACAGATCACTGGCTGTTTTGTTTATTTCCTATCCTGCATCCTGGATGCTGACGATCATTATGCAGGTCACCTGTTTTTATTTTGTCAGAAGAAAAGTGCATAGAGTATAGGTCTTTGAGCTTTCGCGAAAAATAATTACCGGCAGAATATTACCGGCGGTTATTTTCTGTGAGAGCTCTTTTTTGTATTACTGCTGCTTACTCTGTTCACGGTAATCTTTTTGTTTCCGATATGAAAAAACAGTATTGACAAATACCCCATAAGGGTATATAGTGACTACTGTAAAGATACCCCGTAAGGGTATTTTGAAATCGTTATATGTTTCAGAAATTTATATAAAACAGAGCTTATTTATAAAAATGTACTCTCGGAGTCTTTATTGCACTTGCTTTTATGGCTGATTTTTCGCCAGATGCACCCGAATTTTATCAACGTACGCACCGCGTACGCCTCAAAAATTCGGGCACATCTGACAAAAAATCTTCTCACAAAATCAAGTACAAAAAGATTCCGAGAGTACATAAAAATCAGAAGGAGGATTTCCCATATGGCAGATACACAGGAGAAAAAAGTCTGTCCCTGTTGCACAAAACATACAATGCGTTCTGAGGAGGAGAGAAAGAAGCTGATCAATCGTCTTAAACGTGTGGAAGGACAGATCCGAGGGATTATCGGTATGCTGGAGAATGATGCGTACTGTAACGATATCCTGATCCAGTCCGCAGCAGTCAACGCAGCAGTGAACGCATTTAACAAAGAACTGCTTGCCAGCCATATCCGCAACTGTGTGGCAAGAGATATCCGCAGGGGCAAGGATGATACGATCGATGAGCTGGTGGCTACTTTGCAGAAACTGATGAAGTGAAAGCTGTGTGTTCAGATTATTATAGAATCAGAGTACAGCAGAACAAAGATCCGGGAACTGCAAAGAAACAGAGCAGTAGATATCAGGTAAGGGACAACAAGTCGTAAGGAGGAATAGAAATGGAACAATACAATGTAACCGGGATGAGTTGTGCGGCCTGCAGCAGCAGAGTGGAGAAGGCCGTATCCAAGGTTCCGGGTGTGACATCCTGTTCGGTCAGTCTGCTGACTAACTCCATGGGAGTAGAAGGAACTGCCGATGCAGGTGCAATCATCAAGGCTGTACAGGATGCAGGTTATGGAGCGTCCTTAAAAGGAACATCAGGGGAGCAGATATCTGCTTCTGCGGCAGAGGAAGCACTGGAAGACCATGAAACACCGGCACTGAAACGAAGGCTGATCGCATCTGTAGGCTTTCTGCTTGTGCTGATGTATTTTTCCATGGGACATATGATGTGGGGCTGGCCTCTTCCGGCATGGTTTAATGATAATCATATTGCCATGGGACTGGTGCAGCTTCTTCTCGCCGGAATCATAATGGTCATTAACCAGAAATTTTTTATCAGCGGATTTAAGAGTCTGTGGCATCGTGCACCAAATATGGATACCCTTGTGGCACTTGGCTCCATGGCATCCTTTTTGTGGAGTGTTTATGTACTTTTTGCAATGACAAGGGCACAGGTGGACGGAGATTCGGCAGCAGTTATGAATTACATGATGGAGTTCTATTTTGAATCTGCAGCCATGATCCTTACCCTGATCACAGTTGGAAAAATGCTGGAAGCCCGATCTAAGGGAAAGACAACGGATGCACTGAAAGGTCTGATGAAGCTGGCACCTAAGACAGCAGTTGTTGTCCGGAACGGACAGGAGGCTACGGTGCCCATCGAACAGGTCCGAAAAGGTGATGTTTTTGTGGTACGTCCCGGTGAGAACATTCCGGTGGACGGAGTGGTCCTTGAGGGAAACAGTGCTGTCAATGAGGCGGCACTTACAGGGGAGAGTATCCCTGTTGACAAGAATCCGGGAGATGCAGTCTCTGCTGCAACCGTAAACCAGTCCGGATTTATCAGATGCGAAGCTACCCGGGTAGGCGAGGACACTACTCTTTCCCAGATTATTAAGATGGTCAGTGATGCGGCTGCAACAAAAGCACCTATTGCCAAAATCGCAGACAGGGTTTCCGGAGTTTTTGTTCCGACAGTTATCAGTATTGCGGTTGTCACCACCATTGTCTGGCTGCTGACAGGAAAAGAGTTCGGATATGCACTTGCCAGAGGTATTTCTGTTCTGGTCATCAGCTGTCCCTGTGCCCTTGGACTTGCCACACCGGTTGCCATTATGGTAGGAAACGGAATGGGGGCCAAAAACGGAATCCTGTTTAAAACAGCAGTATCCCTGGAGGAAGCAGGTAAGATCCAGATTGTTGCATTAGATAAGACAGGAACTATCACAAAGGGTGAACCGCAGGTGACAGATATGGTCCCTGCAGAGGGAATCTCAGAGGAAGAACTTTTAAGTTATGCCTATGCGCTTGAGAAGAAGAGTGAACATCCTCTTGCAAAAGCCATTATTGCCAGAGCAGAAGAGAAAAAGATTGTTTTGCAGAAGATTTCTGATTTTCAGGCTCTTCCTGGAAACGGTCTTCGTGCAGCATTAAACAGTGAAGTGCTTACAGGCGGAAATATGAAATTTATCAGCAATGAAACCTCTGTATCACCGGAACTGATGAAGCAGGCAGAAAAACTTGCAGGAGAAGGAAAAACACCACTTCTTTTTGCAAAAGGCGGGAAGCTTCTCGGCATGATCGCAGTGGCAGATGTTATAAAAGAGGACAGTCCTCAGGCAATAAAAGAACTGCAGAACATGGGAATCCGGGTAGTAATGCTTACCGGTGATAATGAACGCACAGCAAAAGCGATCGGAGCACAGGCAGGAGTGGACGATGTAATTGCAGGTGTTCTTCCGGATGGCAAGGAAAGTGTGATCCGTTCTCTGAAGGAACAAGGAAAGGTTGCCATGGTAGGAGACGGAATCAATGATGCCCCTGCACTTACCAGGGCAGACATCGGTATTGCAATCGGTGCAGGAACAGATGTTGCCATTGATGCCGCAGATGTGGTATTAATGAAGAGCCGGCTCAGTGATGTACCTGCTGCCATACGTTTAAGCCGGGCAACATTGAGAAATATCCATGAGAATCTTTTCTGGGCATTCTTCTACAATGTGATCGGTATTCCACTGGCAGCCGGTGTATGGATTCCGATTTTCGGATGGACACTGAACCCCATGTTTGGTGCAGCTGCCATGAGCCTTTCCAGTTTCTGTGTGGTAACCAATGCACTGAGACTGAATCTCTTTAAGGTACATGATGCTTCCAGAGACAAAAAAATAAAACAGAATGTGGAAGAAATCCATTATATTTCAGCTAATGCAGAAATGAAAAACGTAACAGAAAACAAAAGTCTAAAGGCAGAGAATCCAGACTTTTGCAACAGTGAAATTCATGATCCAAAAGATCAGGAAAATATAAAAGAAAATAAGGAGAACAAAGAAATGACAACAATCACAGTAAACGTAACAGGAATGATGTGTGGACATTGTGAAGCACATGTGACAAAGGCAGTAAAAGAGGCATTTGGAGTGGAAGATGTAGTTTCCTCCCATGAAAAAGGAACCACAGTGATCCATACTCCGGAGAAACTGAACGAGGATAAGATCCGCGAAGTGATCAAAGAAGCCGGCTATGAAGTAACCGGTATCACACAGGAATAAAAAACAAAAAGGGGATTTTATGGAAAACCAGAACCAGACACCACATAAAAGACGTGTCCGTTATAAAGGAAAATATCCGAAGAAATTCGAAGAGAAATACAAGGAATTACAGCCTGAGAAATATAAAGATACCATTGAACACGTGATTCAGAAAGGAAATACCCCGGCGGGAATGCATATCTCCATTATGGTTAAGGAAATCCTTGATTTTCTTAATATCCAGCCGGGCGAAACAGGATTTGATGCCACATTGGGCTATGGCGGCCATACGAAAGCGATGCTTCAGTGTCTGAATGGCAAGGGCCATATTTATGCAACAGATGTAGACCCTGAGGAATCCGCCAAAACAAAGAAACGTCTGGCAGAGCAGGGATTCGGGGAAGAACTGCTGACAGTAAAGCTTCAGAACTTCTGCACCATTGATGAGATTGCCAAAGAGGTTGGAGGATTTGACTTTATTCTGGCAGATCTCGGTGTTTCATCCATGCAGATTGATAACCCCAAAAGAGGTTTCTCTTTTAAAACAGACGGACCTCTGGATCTGCGCCTGAATCAGGAAACCGGCATCAGTGCAGCCCAGCGTCTGGATACCATTTCCAGAGAGGAGCTTGCGGGAATGCTCTGTGAAAATTCTGATGAACCATACTGTGAGGAACTCGCCAAAGCCATTACCGATGAGATTCGCAGAGGCAATCATATTGATACTACCACAAAACTGCGTCAGGTAATCGAAAAAACTCTTGATTTCCTTCCTGAAAAGGAAAAGAAAGAGACAATTAAGAAGACCTGCCAGCGAACATTCCAGGCATTACGTATTGATGTCAACCATGAGTTCGAAGTACTGTATGAATTTATGGAGAAGCTTCCGGATGCTTTGCGTCCGGGCGGACGTGTGGCAATCCTTACCTTTCATTCCGGTGAGGACAAGCTGGTAAAGAAAGCTCTCAAGGCAGGATACAAAGAGGGAATCTACTCAGACTATGCAAAAGATGTGATCCGCCCCTCAGCCAAAGAGTGCACACAGAACCCAAGAGCCCGTTCCACAAAGATGCGCTGGGCTATAAAGGCTGAATAAAGTTTTAATAAATGTTTCTAAAGGCTCTGAAAGCCTTATAAACACTGTGTTTTCTAGTGATTATAAGGTTTTTGGAGCTTTTTTTAATGCAAAAAAGGAACACAGAATTATTGTTTAGGAATCGCTTGAAATCGTATAGAAATGTTTTGAAATATTTTTAAATTGAGTATTACTCAATTCAAGAAATAAGTGTTATGGTTAAGCAAACACTAAATCTTATTTCTGCCAGACAGCACAGACCTCTACCAACGGCAAAGCAACAATGGATACAGAAAGAATTTGAATATTCAAATTTGATGTGTTAGTTGATATACCCGTCGATATTCAGCTGGTGTTCGTTTCATATGTTTTCGAAAAATCTTGACAAAATAACTGCTGTCGGAAAAACCGCATTGACAGCTGATTTCCTTAACAGACAACGTTGATGTTAATAAAAATTTTTGAGCCTGCTGCAAACGATAGCGAATCAAATAAGACATCGGCGTATCAGCATAATACTTTTGGAAGCATCGACCAGCTTCGCTCCGGCTGATGTTCGCCGATGCCGCCAGATCTTCAAGTGTAATCATTTCGGAAAAATGCTTTTGAATATACTGAATCATTTGTTGTATCCGAATTTGTGTCTTAGCATCCAGTGGTTGAATCTTTGAATGAGGGAATTCGGATTGATTATTATACAGTATCTTGAAAAATTCAAATAAATTTTGATGTACTTCCAATTCTGGACATTCTGTATGACTTTGTTTTGATAAGTAGGTGCTGAAATGCGGTATAGCATAAACCGCTTCTCCTCCGATAAGCTGATAAACTCGGAAGAGGCACGACAACATTTGTTTTTGCCAAGGTACATATTGCGATAACTTTATGTACGGCAAGCTGGGATCGTGGAGTAGAGGGTAAAAATATTTCTGGAAAATTGTGCTTGTCAATGGTGCTAATACATTCTCCGTAAAAACAATGTTCGGGCACAAACATTCCCGAGTTGAATCAGTCAAGCTGTATCTATGTAATTGTCCGCCTCCAATTAAAATGCTTTCTCCGGGCAAAAGTGTTAAGCGTTTTTCCCCGACCTGTATCGTCACTTCTTGATTGAAAGCAGAAAAAATTTCATATCCAAAATGCCAATGCAGGGGTACCTGCCCATCGGGCCATTGATGCAGGTCATCAATATAAAATTGTATAGGGAATGAAGGATCTGGAAAAGAAAATTCCTCTTTTAGCATATGATCGAGTATTAATTGTTCCATAGAATGCTCCTCTCGTATATGGGTAAATACTACCATGATTTGAGAGAAAAATCTATATAAGCAGCCCATTTCTTGTGATAAAATTATACGATAAAGCATTTATAGCAATTCCAGAAAATAATGCAAGCAATCCAGCCCATCAGAGCGTGAAGTCCTGCGTCAGATATCTTTGCCGTGCGTCAGCACGCCTGCAGATACCTTCCTTGTCCTTCGCACTCTGCTGAACTGTCTTGATTGCATTATTTTCTGGAATTGCTATAGAATATGGAGGTACATACATGGCAACTATACTACTTGTTTTCATCTACATCTTTTATATTGGCTTGGGTGTTCCCGATTCTCTGCTTGGCGCGGCATGGCCAGCAATTTACAGTGAATTGTCTGTTCCCGTTTCTTATGCCAGTTTTATTTCATCAATCATTTCCTGTGGAACGGTTTTCTCAAGCCTGTTCAGTACGCGAGTCATCGCAAAGCTTGGTACTCCACGCGTAACAGTACTTTCGACTAGTCTCACAGCCATTGCATTACTGGGCTTTTCTTGCTCACACAATTTTCTATGGCTTTGCATATGTGGGATTCCGTTGGGAATTGGTGCTGGCTCCATTGATACTGCACTAAATAACTATGTAGCTTTGCACTACACTTCTATGCAAATTAACTTCCTACATTGTTTTTATGGGGTCGGTGTTACTATTAGTCCTTACTTAATGTCTCTTGCATTGTCAGACAATATGAATTGGCGTGGTGGTTATCGAACTGTATTTTTCATTCAGCTTACCATTGCAGCTCTATCTGTGATCAGTTTGCCTATTTGGAAAAAGGTAAAACAGGCGTTGCCGCAGGAAGAACCCATTCGAGTGTTGTCTTTATCCCAGATGCTGAGACGGAGAAAGATCTGGGCATCCTGCGGTGTATTCTTGGGAATCAGTTCTTTGGAATCTACTTGCCTGATTTGGGGGTAGCACTTATTTATCCGAAAGCGTCGGTATGTCAGCAGATGTAGCTGCAGCATTAATTACTTTTTATTTTATTGGCATGACTGTTGGTCGGCTTCTCTCAGGCTTACTTACCATAAAATATTCTGACTGGCAAATCATTTTTTTCTGGACAGGCAGTTATATTTGTAGCAATTATTTTGTTACTAATGCAAACCAACGCAATAATTACTGCTCTCGGTCTGTTTCTAATCGGACTTGGAAATGGCCCGGTATTCCCCAACATTACGCATCTTACTCCTGGACTATATAGTAAAGAAACCTCTCAATCTATCATCGGTATTGAGATGGCATTTTCTAATCTTAGTATTATGCTCACGCCCATATTGTTTGGTGTAGTAACAACTTATACCGGAGTCGCCATCTTCCCGAAATTTCTACTAATCATGTTCTTGATTATGATTGGTTGTACGATAACCCTTAAAGTCGGCGATGCCAAAAGTCGTACAAAAAGGCAAAATGTATAAACTACTCTGAACAACAAGGATGTATGAAATCGAGTTTTTCTAGAAATGGAGATTTTGAAAATGGATGAGGCAACTCTAAAAAAGAAATATAAGGGACGAAAAATCTTTTTATCAATATGTGGAGTGTTGATAGTTTTGCTCTTGACACTCTATTTTATCGCCACAAATAATACTCAAATCGTGATTGGGATGCTGCAAAAATTATCGTATGGCGATAACCCGATCAATTCATACGAATCATTTTATGAGCCCATTAGCGGAAAGAAAGACAACGGACAATATCTTATCAGCGAAATTAATTATGATAGCGAATATCCGAATGGCTTTCTCGACATAACTTATCCCAATGAAAACAGAGATGTCGATCGTCCTACGCTCTTTTATTTTCACGGCGGCGGTTTCTTTGCAGGGAGCAAGAATATGGGTGACCCTATGGCGGCAACAGAAGCGACCTATCTTTTGGATGACATCTGCGCCGCCGGATACAATATTGTCAATGTAGATTACGCGCTCGTTCCGGATTACCGGTTTCCGGTTCCGCTGATTCAAGCAAACAGAGCGTTTGCCTATATACAGGAACATGACGATGAATATCACCTGAATATGGACAATGTCGTAATTATGGGTTCATCAGCAGGGGCTATCATGGCCAGCCAGCTCGGCAGTATCATAACCAATCCTGAATATGCGGAACTGCTTGGGATTACGCCTGCGTTGAAACCCGAACAGGTAAAGGCAGTTGTGATAGACGACGCCCCCTCGACTACAAAGCATTTTCTTTGGCAGCCAAAATAATTATAGGAAACTATGTCAAAGGAAGCATCTATCTTTTGGAAGAAGAAATAAAGCAATACGATAATATTCAAAATCTTACTGCGGATTACCCTGCCGCTGTATTGCTTGGCAGCGAATACAGACACGATATGGAAGTAATGCACGAGGAACTGAATAAACTCGGCTGCGAGCATCTTCATATCGATCCGTATATAGAATACGGACTTACAAAACCTCACTGTTTTGTTTCAGCAGAACGTACTGACCCCATTGCAAAAGATGCTTTCGATAGGATGATTTCATTTCTGAATAAAAAAACGAAATAAAAGCATTATCCATAAGGTTGCAAAAAAGAGAAGTCAGGTCGCAAGGAGGAAATTTGTTCAGAATGTTACTGCGAATATACGCATGAAGATCAATATATTTATCAGTAAGTCGTTAGGGATAAAGGTCGAGACTGATAGAAGAATTGTCTGATAGGGAATTTATGAATATGTACAATGAACTGATCAAATATGTGCAGGGAAACATGCCCCAGGTCTACAGCAGATGACCTGCGTGCCTATTGTGCAGAAGTAAAAAAAGCAGATGCAAAACCTGGATATCTGATATTTTTTCAGGGAACCTATAATACCGCAGGTGCAAGCCATGTAGGGATCATACTGGGAAATAATAAATTTGCACATTTTGGAAATCCGGGAAAGATTTCAGACTATACAGATGCGTACTGGATGCAGCACTTTCTGGCAGTTGGCAGGCTGCATCAGAAGGCAGCGGCGGGTGAATAAGATTCTTGCCAGAGTAATAAAGCTGATGTAAAATGAATACAGAATATGAACACAAAAAGAGCAAACAGAAAGGAGGGTTTTTGCATGCCCCAGACAATTCATACACTACTTACTCAGTATTTACTGGAGCTCAAAAAAATTTACGGCACATATCTTAAGAGTGTTATTTTATATGGTTCCTACGCAAGAGGCGACTATACATCGGATTCTGATATAGATATCATGCTGCTGGTAGATTTGTCACCGGAAGAAATGGATGCCTATTCTGATGAATTATCAGAGCTTGGTTATGAGTATAATGTTGATTACGATATCTGGATGATGCCTGTTGTGAAAAATCTCCAGCATTTCAGAAAGTGGGTAACATCCTATCCTTTTTATTCCAATGTGCAGAAAGAGGGGGTAGTCTTATATGAAGCAGCCTGATTCGCTTGACATAGGAACAAAGATGGATGTAGTTCGTCATCGCTTAAATGTTGCAAAAGAAGATTTGGAGTCTGCTTATCTTACATTTGAGGCAGGACAGTTCCGGGCAGCAAATAATCGTGCATATTACAGCATCTTTCATACAATCTGTGCAATTCTTGCTAAAGAAGGCGTTGCATTTAAAAAACATAAGGATACACTCAGTTATTTTAACAAGAATTATGTTCAACCCGAGATAATTCACTTCCTATAAGCGCATGGACAAATATCCGGTTTATGCTTACGCGGTCAGTAAAACGGGAACCCTTCAAAAGTTGTAAAAAAGGTTGTAAAATTCTCTTAATATCCGTTTTCCACAAAGAAGGGGCGATGTGATGAATCAGCATTCAAGCTATGCCGGATCATAGTCATCTGCTCATGAACTGAAGACCGCAGTTTTATATTTCCGGTTATGATCAGGAGAGCCACGTCTTGTATTCTGAATCAGAGTGCAGACCGTGGCTCTCATTATTTTGTAGAATTGCTATAAACAATTGACGTATTTTGTAAACAAAAGTATACTATGCTTATCAAAAGAACGAAGGAAAGAAGCCCGGAGATTACACCTGACAACAGAGAAGTAATATGGGGAAAGGAATTGAACGGTATGGCTACTGATGAAGAGCTTTATGGGCAATATCTGAGCGGTGACGAGACAGGACTTGAACTATTGATAAAAAAATACGGCGACCCATTGACCTTATACATTGATGGTTATCTGCATGACGTCCACGAAGCGGAGGACTTAATGATGGAAACCTTTTCCTGGCTGTTTACGAAAAAGCCCCGCATCCGGGATGGATGCTTTAAGGCTTACCTCTATAAAGCAGCGCGGCACATGGCTTTACGCCATAAAAGCAGACGGCGGATTATCTTCAGTCTTGACGACCTGACCAGAGAACCGGAGGCGCAGACACTGGTGGAGGAGGTCATCCGCACAAAGGAACGAAATCAGATCCTGCATCTCTGCATGGACGAGTTAAATTCAGATTATCGGGAGGCTCTTTATCTGACCTATTTTGAGGGTATGAGCTATCAACAGGCTGCTAAGGTCATGGGAAAAAGTGAGAAGCAGATCACAAATATGGTGTACCGGGGAAAAGAGCGTTTACGTGGATTATTGCAACGGGAGGGTATTACAGATGTTGAAAAATGAGGAACGGATTGCTGAGGTAAAACGGCGTATTGAGGAAAAAGAACGACGGCAGAGACTGCGGTACAGACAGATTGTCTCCGCATTCTGCATAGCGGCATGTCTTGCAGTGATCGTTGGGGTTTCCTTTGTTATGCCAGGTATTGTCGGACAGATTACGCCCGGTACTTCTTCCGGCTTTGAAACGGCAGCAACAATTTTTAGGCGGCGGCACCGCACTGGGATATATGGTAATCGGACTGCTCGCTTTTATTCTCGGCGTTTGCGTGACTATTCTGTGCTTCCGCATCCGCCAGATGGACAAAGAGGAGCAGACGGAGGAACAAAAGGGGGACAATAGGGATGGAGCTGATCAGTAATCTTTTTCAAATTCGCTGTCACCCTGCTGGGCTTTTGTCTAAAGTGGTATCTGGTATCTGAAAAGATCGAAAAACAGACCTGTTTCCTGCTGAACCTGTTTTTACGGCTGCTTTGCCCTTGGCTCTCTTTACTGGACGCTGTATCTGCTTCTGTTTTCTGAAACGCCGCAGGTCTTTTATGTGTCAGAGTTCGGCTGGGTAGCCAGTGTGATTTTCCTTTATCTTCTGCAATACACCCTTTCTTCTGCTGGGGAAAGAAGATTTTTGACACGAAAAGCCCTGATTGCCCCTTTGATTGGCATTCCGCTTTGTGTGTTTTACTGCACCTTTGGGGATGTTCTCTCCAATCTGCTCTGGTGTGGCATGATGATCGTTGTTTCTTATCATTCCATCCGGGGTCTTGCTTATGCACAGATACAGACGGGAACAGCGTGTAAGATGCGGTATTTCCACATTGGGGTACTGTGCTATGTGGCGGTGGAATATGTTCTTTGGATCTCTGGCTGCCTGTGGCCGGGCTATTCCATTTCCGCTCCCTATTGCTGGTTTGATCTTCTGCTTACAGGCAGCCTGTTTGCGCTGCTGCCAGCCACAGGAAAGGCGGTGCAGGCATGACATATATTGAAAATGTATTTCTTTGCATGGCTTCGCCCCTGCTGATCGCGGCTCTGTGTATGGGAAAGCGGCAGAGAAAATTCTTTCTGTTCTGCTTTGCCGGGATGGGTGCCTGTCTGCTTTCCGCATATATCAACACCTTTTTCGCTGCACTTTACAGAGCGGACACCTTTGCAGCTACCACAGAGATCGCCCCGGTGGTGGAGGAAGTGATGAAACTTCTGCCATTGCTCTTTTATCTGCTGATATTTGAGCCAAAAGCGGAGCAGATCAAAAATGCCGCTGTGATCACAGCTCTTTCCTTTGCCACATTTGAGAATGTCTGCTATCTGATCCAAAACGGAGCCGGACATTTTTCTTTTATTTTCTTCCGGGGTATTGGAACAGGAGCCATGCACGTGATCTGTGGTGCCATTGTCGGCGGTGGTCTTGCATATGTGTGGCAGAGAACATGGCTGAAGATTGCCGGAACCTGCGGTCTGCTGGGAGCAGCAATCACCTTTCACGCAATTTATAATCTTCTGATCGCCTATGGCGGTGCAGCACAGTATATTGCTTATCTGCTGCCTGTACTGATCCTGGCAGCGGGAAAACTGATTTTCCGCAGTTCAATACAATAATATAACCTTTTTCTCTTTTGGGAGCTGTTTCGGCAGCTCTCAAATTTTTTTCGAAAAAATTTGATTTTCAAGGTGAGAGTTTTTCGCTTTTTTTGTACCTATATAAGTGAAAGACTTTTTAGACCTGTTTTTGGGGAAGGAGGTTGGAAGGCATGTACGATACAGAAAAGCGTATCGAATTGGTAAAAAAAAGCGAATGTATGAATACCACCGCCGCCAGGAGCGGCGCACAGTCTGCCGTCTGTCCTTTCTGTGTACCCTGCTGTTTCTGTCCCTTGTGGGGGCAATGGGGATAATGCAAAGTCAGCCAATAGACATCACGGGAATGTACGGCACAATTCTGCTGCATGAAGGTGCAGGCGGTTATGTGTTGGTGGCTGTCATTTCCTTTACTGTGGCAGTCGTGATTACCGCATTATGTATCAAATTCAGAAAAAAAGGACAAAAGAGTCAGGCTGCAGAAGATCATGTATAAAGAAAGGAAAAGGTGGAAAGTATGAGGAAAAAATTATTAGCCGGGATCCTGGCACTTGCACTGTGTTCTACAAATATGCCCCTTCAGACCATATTTGCAGAAGAATTTACTTCCGGAAATCCGGATGTAGTGTCTGAGGAAGAAACTCCGGAGATTTTTACCAATGAGGAGCAGGAAACAGCAGGAGAGACAGATGAGGAACTGTCTGTATTCAGTTCAGAAGAGGTTCCTGAATTTAATGATGCCCCCGATGAGGCAATGGCTGCTGCGGAAAATGAACAAGCTGGAGAAATTGATTTAGCTGATAACGATAAGGTTATAAACGGAGTTTATACTATAAGGTCGGCAGGAGATCACAAATTCACATGTAGCCGGGAAACAGGAAATAGAATTGTGGTTGATGGAGGGAATACTTCAGAGCAAGACAACATCAACATTTATCTTAATAAAGTAAATATCAATACATCTACTGGTCCGGCACTGCGAATAAATGTTAATGTTAAAGCTACAGTCACTATCTATTTAACAGGCACAAATAATCTTATAGCAAAGAATACATGGCATGCCGGTTTACAGAAAGCTAACACAGCTTCGCTTATAATAACAACCAAGGTTTTAGACCCTACTGCAGGAATCTTAAATGCTCATGGTAGTAGCGATGGGGATGGCGCCGGAATTGGTGGCAGTAATATTACTATTAATAGTTGTTCTGTAATTGCTAGTTCTAAGTATGGTGCTGGAATTGGTGGCAACAAGCAAGGCGCTGGCAGTAATATTACCATTAATAGTGCTTCTGTAACTGCTAGTTCTACGGATGGTGCCGGAATTGGTGGCGGCCTTTACGGCGATGGCAGTGATATTATCATTAATAGTAGTTCTGTAACTGCTAGTTCTACGAATGGTGCCGGAATTGGTGGCGGCGAAGGAAATTCTTGCAAAAATATTACCATTAATAATAGTTCTGTAACTGCTAGTTCTACGAATGGTGCCGGAATTGGTGGCGGCAAGGGAGGCGCTGGCAGTAATAATATTACCATTAATGGCGGCTCGGTAAAAGCCTCTTCTGTATCCGGTTCCCCAACAAACGGAGGGAAAGAGGTTTACTGTTGTACTATTGAAAATCCCGAAAATGCGAACGTAACAATCAAAACTGGAACAGGTTCTAGTGTAAATTGGAAGCCTGTAAACCATTCCTCTCTCGACCCTGATGACACTAATCTGTATGTTTGGCTACCCAAGCTCGAAAGCAATTCTACAAACAGCTATTTGATTATACTTGACCCAGAAAACAGTTCAGAATCTCGAACACGGAATTATTCATTCGACACCGTTACCAACACATTTAAAGCTGCTCAAGTTGTTAATGATTTTATATTTAAGTCCCCTGTAAATCTTATTTACGATGGTCAGCCTAAAGAAGCCTCATTGGAGTTTAAATTTAAACCTACACATGAAAATAACAGAAAAATCTCATTGGTATATTATAAAGGTAACTACAATGATATCAATGAGAACACTCAACCGCTCCAAGGTGTTCCTGTAAATGCAGGCACATATACCGTAAAGGCTGAGATAGAGGCAAGTAAATCCTATTTTGCACATAAAGGATTAGTAAGTCCAAAATGGACATTTACTATTGAAAAAGCCCCTGTAGCACCAGGAGCAGATCCTAATGAAACTACTATATCCGTTCCATGGTCCTGTAAAAAGATCAGCGACATTACCAACCCTTTTTCGACTGACTGGAAATGGGATAACGATGTTAAGCTTGATCAGGAATTACAAGTTGGAGAACCCATTACAGCTACCGCAGTTTACAATGGCAACGATAAGGGGAATTACGAAAAAGAATCTATCACTTACACAATCACCAGAAAGGAATGCGAACACAAAAATACAGTTGGACGCTACTATTCCTCTCCATCCTGTACTTCCAGTGGATATAGCGGGGACACCTATTGTAACGACTGCAAGAGAACCATCTATTACGGCTTCACGATTCCTGCATATGGCCATGACTATGACAACGGCGTTATCACTACAGAACCAACTACAGAAACTGATGGAATCATAACTTACACCTGTAAACGATGCAAACATCAGGATACAAAAAATCTCGGAAAGCTTGGTGACGGGGAACCTTACATTGAGGGAAGTTTCCAGAAGAAAGGCTGGGATACTGTCAATGATCTGATCAAGACATCCAAAGAAAAAGATACCGTCTCCATTACGCTGAACGGTGCCAGGACACTTCCTGCTTCTGTTTTATCCGGGATAAAAGGAAAAGATATTTCCCTGAACCTTGATATGGAGAATGGTTTTATCTGGAAGATCAACGGTACTTCCATTACATCAGAAACACCTGCGGATATAGATCTTTCTGTTACAAACACAGCAGAATATATCCCGGCAGCATTATACAGCCTGATCTCCACAAACCAGAATGATTTCGGTTTCCATCTTGGAAGAAGCGGAGCTTTCGATTTCCCGGCTGTGCTTTCCGTAAAGGCAGATGCCTCCTGTGCAGGACTTATGGCAAATCTGTTCTGGTATGATGTTGAGAATGGGGCTCTGCAGTGTATCCAGACTGTAACTGTAGGCGGTGCATTTGAGCGCAGTATTCCATATGCCGACTTTACGCTTTCCAAAGGACAGGATTATTTCATAGCATTTGGTACAGAATCTCTCAATGGCAGAGTCATTCACACAGACGGAAGTATCACAGATGAAAACGGTGCATACCTGCGACCTGCAAACATAAAGATTTCCAGCTATTCCATTGACAGAAACAAGCTCACTGTCAGACTTTCCAAAGGATGTGCCGGCGCTCAGGGTTATGACTTCGTGATCAGCAAGAAATCAGATATGCTCAAAACCGGAAAGTTCAGCAAAACAGTTTCCTCATCCGGCAAGCCACAGGCATCTTTCAGATATCTTTCAAAAGGTACCTGGTATGTGGCAGCCCGAAGCTGGGTTCTGGATGCACAGGGCAATAAGGTCTATGGTTCCTGGACAAAGATCAAGAAGATCAAGATCACTGTTGTCACACCACAGCAGCCAAAGATCAAGAATATTACTGTAGAAGGAAACACTGTGACTGTTACTTACACAAAATGCAAAAATGCCACAGGTTATGAAATCCTGCTTGGAAACAAATATAAGACTTCCGCAGGTGAGAAATATCCGGTTAAGAAATATCTGAAACGTACAGAAGGCAAAAATACCGTAACTGTAACCTTTACAAACGTAAAGAAAGGTACCTGGTATGTGGCAGTACGTTCCTGGAATAAGACCTCCAAGAATAAATCCAGAGTTTACAATCCATATTCCACAATGAAGAAATTCAAGACAAAGAAATAGGTTCTCTTTCTTAGGATAAAAAGCGGGAATCCTCGGCAATTCAATTACCGAGATGAAAGCGTAAACTGTGCATGTCTGCACTCATGGTAGATAAAAGGGGATTCCTCTATAAAAAGAAGAAGGAAAAAACCATGTAGAAGTAATTTCTGCAGGTATAGAATTTACTCTTGCAAGGTAGAATTTAAAAATACATTTAACCATGAAAAAGATTCGTGAGAAATCAAAAGAATTTGCGGAGCATGAGCGTATAGCAGAAGAAAAAAGTTCTGATAGCAATGTGTGTGTTGAACAGAACGCCACAAGCAAATCAAATCGGCAAAAAGTGAAAGGAGAAAAAATAGCATGACAGAATTGAAATCACGAATCCATGACGAAAGCAACGGTCTGGACTATGTTCTTGTGGGTGATTACTATGTGCCGGACTTGAAGCTACCGGAGGAACACCGCCCTATCGGTATGTGGGGCAGACTGCACAGGACATATTTGGAGCAGTACCGCCCTACAAGGTTCTCTGCCCTCTGTTTATCCGGCGAACTGCATACTTACCTTGCTGACCTGGACGAACAGGCAACGGAAAGATGCAGCCTTATCATTGAGCAGATGAAACAAGCCGAGGGTGTGACCGAAACCATGAAAGCAGACAATCAGATGTTGTGGGTACAGTCCATGAACTCTATCCGTAACCGAGCCGAAGAAATCATCAGACAGGAAATGATTTACTGCTGATTTTATCAAGTCCAAAACCAACAAATTTGTATCGTAAACGAAGCGACAGGTATTTCCTTATGAAGTGTCTGTCGCTTTTCATTTATCAAACTTTAAGGAGGAAAACACAATGAAGATGAACCGGAATGAAATGGAAGCCCTTTATGCCTTTGGCTGTCCGAACCTGAAAGCAACTGTCGAGCGTTTGCGTATGGTAGCTGCCCTTGCACCCGATCCAGTGGCGAAGAAGCTGTTTTATATGCTTTCCGTTAAGCTGAGTGCTGAAGGTGTTGAAAGGTGGTATCGCTGCTTTTACTGCAAGCTGCGTGTGTTGAAAAACCATAGGGAGGGCTGCTATGGCGAGACTGACGAAGATTGAGAAAGAAACAATCGTTCTCTTTAATGAGGGCGAGGACAAGGCAAATATCTACACCCACAACGCCGGATTGAAAAAGAGGTTGGCTGCTTTTGCTAAGAAGTACCCTGACCTTTGCCGACTGGAAAAATCCAATGTTCAAGGCGGTGTTTCTTATGTGCTGGCAAAGTCCCGTCTGTCTATCCGCTTCCTGCCGCCTTACAGCGAGGAACGCAGACAGAAAGCCAGTGAATATGCGAAAAAGCATGGGCTGAACAGCCAGCAGGGATACTGTGATAATCAGGGCTGATATGCGGTTAAAATGTCAGGTGCAGACCTGATGTTTTGACCGTTGCCTATCGCCTGTGAGGAAAGTATCGGGGACTATGGATTTTGCAGAATTGTGCGTTACAAGGCTTGAACAGGAACTCTGTACACAAAATTTTTTCTTCCATTCTTTAAGTTGATGAAGTATAATGAGATATGAAAAAGTGAGGTTTTTAATACTCGATTTCAAACAATCATTTTTATATAGCTGGAACTATGGAGGGCAAAAAATGAATGGTTTTTTACGAATGTGTTTGAATATAATTACACAAATAGGTCCCTATTTAGTTGTACTTCTTCTTTTGACATATCTTGTAAATCTTCAACAAAAGAGAGCTAAAGAACGAGAGGAAGAACAGAAAAAGGGAATAATAAGGACGCATTATATAATAAAAACCGAAAAAGTACTTACTATGTTTTTTGTATTGGCGGTGTTTCTTTTTGGGGGAGCTACGGTAGCCAGTGCTATTCAACAAGATGATTTGTTTCCACCACTCGTTTTTAGCATTTTCTTTATTGTTTCTTTAATCGGCTCATTGAATATGATTATGTGGAAACTGGAAGTGAACGGAGATGAAATCACATGGCGTTCAACTTTTGGCAGAAAGAGAACTTTTCACTTTGAAGATATTACCTATTGCGAGAGAAAGAAAGGTTCTATGCGTGTATATGTAAATGGAGAAAAATTATTTACCATTGATAGTAATATTGACAAAGAAGAATTTATGGAGGACATAAAAAGAAGAAGAATCCCTGTAAAATCTTACTGGGCAAATCAGCATAAGAAAAATCGTAAATGACATAGATTTTATAACAGTACGATGTTAGACAACTGAATATGACCGTCAAGGTCAGATGAAGAAACCGATGTATTGAGCGTAAAGCGATCATGCGTCGGTTTTTCTTATTTCACGAGCTGACAGAATTCCGACTGTATATCACCCGTGAGGAAAGTATCGGTGACTATGGATTTTGCATAAATGCGCGTTACAAGGCTTGAACAGGAACTCTGCACACAAATTTTTCTTCCATTCGTTAAGTTGATGAAGTATAATGAAAAATAAGATAAAGTTAATTCTTGGAGGTGTTATTCATGTTTGGTTTTAAGAAAAATGAAAAGCCAACGCTCATTATTGAAGCAAAAGATCTAATGGAAATTATCAAGTCTGATTATGATAATGATATGGCTTTTACTCTTATTGAGTTTTCCTATAATGAGAAAAAAATATGTGATGGGTTCCTGTGGTTTTACCTGCTAACGCAGAGGAATGTAAAGAAAATATATCCTTTTATATTTCAAGACAGAGTTTTTGAAAGTTTTGAGGAATTTCAAACTGCTATTATTATAGATAATAAAAACATCTTACAATTAGAAAAACCCCTTGAAATTTTAAGAGCAGGAATTATTGATAATGAGCCTATGCTGAAAACGCCATGGGGAGATAAAAGATTAGCTGATAAAGCTGTTAATAAATAGCGTGTCGCTTTGAAAGGAGTACAAATTTATGGCATTATTGATGTTTAGAACTTTTGGAGTGATTATAGTATCATTTATAGTCTTAATTATGTATGTTTTGCATAGAAAGAAAAATGGGAAGTTTATAAAACGAAAGGCTGTCAATGAAGAAGAAAAAATAAAATATCAAAAATGGGAAAAAATAATCAATGTGATGGCAGTTGTTGGGTTATTGATTCTCGGTATATTTATAACTGTTCCTTGTTGCTTGGATATACCTTATTTACTATCTAACAATTTAGTTGAAGTTACCGGAGAAGTTACACAAGGTGCAATGTCAGGAGAAAACTCTAATAGTGAAAGAAGAATACATATTAGAGATGAGAAAACTGGAGAAGAACATTCATTAAAATATTGGGGAACAGGTAGCGATTTAGGAGATAAGATAACTGTAAGGTATTTACCACACACAGAATATGGGTATGTAGTTGAATAGAATAAAAATAAATATCCTATTTTGTTTTGGGAAATTTGTAGATTACCTGTAATCTGCCACAACTGAATATGACCGTCAAGGTCAGATAAAGAAACCGATGTATTGAGCGTAAAGCGATCATGCGTCGGTTTTTCTTTTTTGCAAAATAGTCCGGTGGACTGTTTTGTAAAACCGAAGGAACTGACAGAGCTTGAGACGGGGCGAAGTCAGTTTGTTCGAGCGGGAGTACAGAGGGTGCAACCCTTTGTGCATGGGTACAGGGAATGCAATATCCCTGTGCAGGTCAAGGGCGGCAGCCTTGCCCAGTTAAGTGGCGTTTCGCCACTTAATACTGGGTATTACTTGACGCAGAAAGTCGCAAGGAATCAGCTTCGCTGCCCTTCTCCCCTGTCGGGGAAATCAAAAAGAAAAGGAGGAATTCATGTGAAATTAACAAGGCACAATGGACGAGCCGGAAAGAATGGCGTTTATAATCCGAAGCACAATGACCGCAGCTTTGACATTGCCAACAGCGAACACATTGACGAAAAACGAGCCAAACAAAATCTCTATTGGGACTGTTACAATGGCTTCCGCAATTTCAAAAATCCCGAAAAGGAAAATGAGCTGTCTGCCACTTTTGAAGATGTGGAACAGCTTTTTTATCGTCAGAGGTATCGTGATTTTGTAACAGGACAGAATGAAAGAAATGTGAAGAACCGACACCCTGAAAGAAATAAGGAAACCGGAGATTTACTCAAAAGCAAAAAGACCTGTCCAGAGGAAACGGTCTATCAGATTGGAACACTTGATAATCATGTTCCACCGGAATTGCTCATTGAGATCGTCACAGAATTTATGGAAATCGTAAATGAGCGTTTCGGCTCTCATGTCCATATCCTGAATTGGGCGCTGCACTTGGATGAAAGCACCCCTCATATTCACGAGCGTCATGTGTTCGATTGTGAAAATCAATATGGGGAGATTGCCCCACAACAGGAAAAGGCTTTGGCAGCACTGGGGTTTGAACTGCCGGAACCAGAGAAGCCTGTCGGAAGAAAAATAACCGCAAGATGACTTTCGATTCAGCTTGCCGAGTGCTGCTGTTTGATGTGGCGAAAAAGCATGGCTTACAACTGGAAGAAGAACCGGAATATGGTGGTCGTGCATATCTGGAAAAACAGGACTATATTCTTTTCAAGCAAAAGGAGCAACTGACAGCACAGGAGCAAAAATTGGAAGAACTCACAATAAAGATTGAAGATGTGGAAGCTCTGGTGGATGAGGTTGCCGATATTGCCTATGACAAGGCGGTTGAGGTCGTTGCTGATACTGTGAAACTGGAAACGCACAAGGAGGATATTAAGCTGGTGGAGCAGTCTAAGGCATGGGTTCTCTCCCCTGAGCGTAAGGCTTCAAAGAAAGAAGTTGAGTATGCAGTGAAACGATTGGATGGCGTGATTGCCAGAATCACAAACGCTATGAAATCAACCATTCAGAAAATCCAAACTACGCTGATGAAACCGGAGGTCAAAAAAGCCGGAACGGAGCAAATCAAGAAGAAAGCCAAAAGTTCCATTATAGAGCAGTTGAGCCGCAAGAAGAAAGAAATTGCAGAGCGTGAAGTCAGCCGGACAATTCCGGCGAAAAGCAAAAAACAGGATATGGAACTCTAAGGCACTTGCTGTTTTCACTTTGAAAATGACAGGTGCTTTTGCTTTAGGGAGCAAGAAAATATCTTCCATTCTTTAGGTTGATGAAGTATAATGGAGATACACTATTTGAGAATCTTAAAGAGGTAACGGCTATCATGAAAAAATTATTAACATTGGTGTTACTTGTTTCACTATGCTTAAGCGGTTGTGCATTAGGGAACAATGTATCGGATATATTAAAGATATGTTAAAAGATTTTTTGCCAATAGAAAACAGTGATGATTGGATAATGTCGATATTAAGCAACAATATTAAGGTCGATAAAGATGGTGAAGAAACGTTAGAAATTTGTGGAGTAATGGGATAGGAGACCAGCTATGAATATTAAAGAACTTGTACTAGTAATCAGCATTCTTTTATCCATAAGAATAGCTGAATACGCTATGAAAAATATAAGGAACAGAAAGACGTTGAGGTAACAAAAAAGCAGAAATCCAGAAAGCAGACAAAAAAATATATAATTACAGCACCCAGCATCTTGAAAGTAGGATTACCATGCGGAATAATTTTTTGGTTGTACAACTATTGCTTTTATTTTAAGTCAGATCTTCAAATGGGAATTTGTACAACAGATAGAAAATTGTTATTTTATGTTGATTTGTTTGTGGTATCTATAGGATTTACAGTATTAGGAATTTGTTCTGACATTATATGGATACATATGGAAGATAGAATATGACACACAAGAGATTATCTACCGTTCTGCATTAGGAATTACAAGGAAATATAGAATTGAAGATATTACAAGATGCGTAGGAAAGAGAAGAAATCAATATCGCTTTTATCAAGGGGAGAAAAAGATATTCCAGTATGAAATGGATGCAGAAGGAGATGTTTATGATTTACTAATTATTTTGAAAAAAGGGGATAGATGAAGAAGAATTGATTCCATCTACGAAAGAGCACTGCATCGTAGAG
>ENA-OQDC01000017-OQDC01000017.1-human-gut-metagenome-genome-assembly--contig:-NODE-17-length-132967-cov-10.248600_pt1 | contig 132967 bp, 114 predicted proteins | sample MGYA00242770_ERZ504601 | MGnify/ENA primary metagenome ERZ504601 (study PRJEB26092, sample SAMD00036305) | human gut metagenome | host: Homo sapiens | study: EMG produced TPA metagenomics assembly...
CCAACGACCTGACCGTCACCTCCGTGCTGTCCGGCAACCGTAACTTCGAAGGCCGCATCAGCCCGGACGTCAAGATGAACTACCTCGCGTCCCCGCCGCTCGTCATCGCCTACGCGCTCGCCGGCACCATGGATTTCGATTTCGAAACCCAGCCGCTCGGCAAGGACCAGGACGGCAACGACGTGTACCTGAAGGACATCTGGCCTACCAATGAGGAAGTCGCCGCAGTGGTGGATGGCACCGTCAGCCGCGAGATGTTCCTCAAGGATTACGCCTCCGTGTTCGAAGGCGACCGCCGTTGGAAGGGCCTTGACGTGCCGGAAGGCGAACTGTTCGCATGGGATGAGAACTCCACCTACGTGCGCAAGCAGACCTTCTTCGACGGCATGAAGGCCACCCCGGATCCGGTCAAGGACATCCACGGCGCCCGCGTGCTCGCACTGCTCGGCGACTCCGTGACCACCGACCACATCTCCCCGGCAGGCGCGTTCAAGGCCTCCAGCCCGGCAGGCAAATACCTGACCGACCGTGGCGTCGAACCGAAGAACTTCAACTCCTACGGTTCCCGTCGAGGCAACCATGAGGTCATGGTCCGCGGCACGTTTGGCAACATCCGCCTGCGCAACCAGTTGCTCGCCTCCGTCGGCGAGGAAATCACCCCTGGTGGCTACACCTACGACTTCCTCGACAAGAAGCCGACCACGATCTTCGAAGCGTCTCGCGACTATATCGACCATGATGTGCCGCTCGTCGTGCTCGCAGGCAAGGAATACGGTACCGGCTCCTCCCGTGACTGGGCCGCCAAGGGCACCGTCATGTTGGGTGTCAAAGCCGTCATCACCGAAAGCTTCGAACGCATCCACCGTTCCAACCTCATCGGCATGGGCGTGCTGCCATTGCAGTTCCCCGAAGGCGAATCGTATGAGAGCCTCGGCCTGAACGGCACCGAAACCTACGACATCTCCGGTGTCGAGGAACTCAACAAGGGCGTCACCCCGAAGACGGTCCACGTCACCGCCACCCACGCGGACGGTTCCACGACCGAATTCGATGCCGTCGTTCGCATCGATACGCCAGGCGAAGCGGACTACTACCGCAACGGAGGTATTCTCCAGTACGTCCTGCGCAACCTGATGCGCTAGGCGTCGGACGGGGCTGATACGCGGGCACGCGCTCGTTCGGCCTGAGCGTCAACCAGGACGAGGACACCGCGCTGGGCTACCAGTTCGTCTTCCCCGTGGCCGAGAACCGCTACGTGTTCGAGGGCAGCCCGAACCTTCCGTGGTTCAACGTCATAAACATCGGCCTGGAACGGCCCATCGGCCTCGAGGCGGGGCATACGTACCACATCCGTCTCGTCGTCGACGACACCATCGGCACGTTGTACGTGGATGGGGTGGCGTTGAACGTGCGCATGTACGAGCGTCCGGGCGAGTCGTTGGGCGTCTTCGCCACCGACGGCACGGTCGAGGTGCGCAACGCCTCCATCGCCCGCGGACTGAAGAGGAAGTGAACGTGTCCTTTCCGGCTTGATGTGACGCAATCGGCTGCGTGTCCTTATGCGTGACGGCGTGGGGCATGCAGCCGATTGTTTTTATTCCTCGGATTTCCGCTTGGTATGCGTGGTTCGGTACGTGATGGGGGTGACGCCCATGAACCGGTGGAAGGTGCGGGAGAAGAAACTGGCGGATGAGAAACCGGTCTGTTTGGCGACCGTGGCGATAGGCAGCGAGCTCGTTACCAGCAGGTTGGCTGCGGCGCGCACGCGCACGTCGTTGACGAATTCGATCGGCGACTGGTTGAGCGATTCGCGGAATATCGATGCGCAAGTGGTGCGTCCCACCGATCCGGCCGATGCGATTTGCTTCAAGGTGATCGGACGCACGTAATATCTCTGCACGTAATCGATCATCTTGCGTAGCGTCACGATGCGGGGGTGCGGCGCTGTGGAAGTCGCGCAATGACTGCCGGCGATCGCCAGTATGTCGCGGACGACCGCATAGAAACAGCTGAGCACCGTCAACGCCTCGGTATTGTCGGTTAGCGTCATATCGTCGGCGGGCAACGGTTCGGCTGACCGCTCTGACCGCTCCAGCGGACCGAATTTCGCCGCATGAAGCTGTCGGATGGTGGCAAGCAGCCGCCGACCGGGGGCCGTGTCGTCGGTGATGACGGCATATGGCATCGTGTTCTCCGCCATCAACGGCGCGATGAAACGGTCGTACACTTCGAATGAGGCGCACATTTTAGCCGGATTGAGCAACGTGCAGGAGAATTCGCAATCGGAACCGTCCTTGGTGAAACCGTAATGCAGCTGACGTGAGTTGACGAAAATCGCCTGCCCCTCATCGAGCCGGACTGTTTCTCCGTTGACGAAATACCACATATGCCCATGGATGATGTAGGTGAGTTCAAGGTCGACATGCCAATGGCATTCCGCACGCATATGGGGGTACTGGTGGAGCAGCGAATGCTCGGTGAAGGAGAAGAACATCGGCGCGTCATACTGCACTATCTCCGAACCATCGGGTCGGCGACCCCAATTGGTGATGGGCATCACCTCACGGGAGGCCCATTCGTCCCGTTCCATCTGTGCTTCTTCATCGGCAGTGTTCATGACTACTCTAATAAACGGTAGATAATGCAAAGAACAAGGATGATTCTACAACATTGCAAGTGCTGCCGTCGATGTTGGTGGTGTTGAATGGTGTCAAAGGACGTCAAACGATTGACAAACAGATTCACAAGGAGCTTTCAATGGCGGAGAATGAAGGTGCGGCCGTTGCCGTGGATAATGCGGCGGTGCCTACGAACGAGTGGGAACGCATGCTTTCCGGCGAATTGTATATTTGCGGTGATATGCAGCGTGAAGCGAACATGCGTAAACGCCGCTTGGTGCACGCCATCAACACGTCCGCATACGACGCGTTCGAGGAACGTGACAGGCTGTTCCGCGAACTGTTCGGTTCACTCGGCAAAGGCGCGTTCCTTGAACCGCCATTCAACTGCGATTACGGCTGCAACACGTATATCGGCGACAACTTCTATGCCAATATGGACTGCATCTTCCTCGACGTGGCGAGAATCACCATCGGCGACCGTGTCTTCTTCGGCCCGCGCGTCGGCCTGTACACGCCATACCATCCAATCGATGCGGCCGTACGCGCTTCCGGTCCGGAAGGCGCTCGTCCGATCACCATCGGCAATGACGTGTGGTTCGGCGGCAGCGTGGTGGTCTGTCCGGGCGTTACCATCGGCGATGATGTGGTGATCGGTGCAGGCTCCGTGGTGACCAAGGATATCCCATCCCATTCGGTGGCCGTGGGCAACCCGTGCCATGTGATTCGCAAGATCACTGATGCGGACCGTGAATACTGGGAGGGCAAGGCCGCCGAATACCGCGCATGGAAGGATTCGCTGTAAAACCTCGCCCAATATTCGGCCCAACGTCGGGATAAGGCTGGTCGGCCTACATATCCCGACGTTTTCGTTTGCCCGTCGTCTGAAACGGGCTTGTATTCCAATGGAGACTATCGTGCGCACCATCATGCCGGACCGGGAATTCCTCGGCCATGTATTCAAATTGGCTTTGCCTATCGCTTTCCAACAGCTCATGCTGTCGTTGTCGTCCTGCGCCGACACGCTGATGTTGTCGGGGGTAGGGCAAAACGAGTTGGCCGCCGTCTCGCTCGCCACGCAGTTCCAGTTCCTGTTCAGCCTGTTCACTGCGGCCCTGACCCTGGGCATGAGCATTCTCGTGGCGCAGTATTGGGGTGCCGGCAACCGTGACGCGGTGGAACGCGTGCTGGGATTCGTCATGCTGTATGCCGGAATGCTGTCGACGGCGTTCTTCCTGGCGGCACTGCTCGTGCCGGAACAGTTGATGTCCATCATGACCAATGACGGCACGCTGATCATGCTTGGCGCGCGATATCTGCGGATTTCGTCATTGTCGTACTTGTTCATCGGCCTGTCCCAGATGTACCTGTGTCTGATGAAGAACACCGGTTCCGCGGTGATGGGCATGACGGTCAGCACGGTTGGCGTGATCGTGCACGTCGTGTTGAACGCGGCGCTGATTTACGGTATCGGCAGCCTCGGCATTCCCGCGCTTGGCATTTTCGGCGCGGCTATATCCACGGTGATTTCGCGTGCGATTGAGCTGACATGGTCGGTCGTGGCGACCCGTCGTGGCCCCCACCTGCGACTTGGCCATGTGCTGCATCCCGATGGGCCGTTGCAGAAGGATTTCTGGAAATACAGCCTGCCGGTGCTTGGCAATGAATTGGTGTGGGGATGTGGTTTCACCATGTACACCGTGATCATGGGACATTTGGGTGCGGACGCAGTCGCCGCCAATTCCATCGCCAATATCGTCAAGGATCTGCTGGTGTGCCTGTCCCTTGGTCTGGGCAATGCCGGCGGCATTTTGGTCGGCAATCTGCTGGGACGTGGAGATTTCCGACAGGCGAAGGCGATGGGCGACAGGATGTGCGTGCTGGTGGCCGTGGTCGGTACCGCGACGGGACTGTTGATTGTCGCGGCGCGTCCGCTGGCTTTGCAATGGGCGAACCTTACGCCCGAAGCCACACGGTACCTGTCGGTCATGCTGTTCGTCTGCGCATATTACGCGGCATGCGGATGCATGACGAATCTGACGATCGCCGGTATTTTTCCAGCCGGCGGCGATGCGAAGTTCGGTCTCATGTGCGATGCCATCGTCATGTGGCTGATTGTGGTGCCGGTCGGGCTGTTGGCCGCGTTCGTGTTCAAACTGCCCGTGTTGGTGGTGTATGCGCTGCTCAACACCGACGAATGCATCAAAATGGTTCCCGCGTTGTTGCACTACCGCAAGTACCGTTGGCTGCGCAATGTCACCCGATGACTTTTTGCGATTCGGCGGCCGATTTCATGATTGGCTTGTGTGCGACCAGTCTGTGACAGCTTCGATGTTATTGCCGTCGGGGTCGAGCACGAAGGCCGCGTAATACCCGGAATGGTAGGCACGTGGTCCGGGTCTGCCGTTATCCATTCCGCCTGCCGTGATCGCGGCTTCATAAAAGTCGCGTACCGCTTGTTCGTTCGTTGCACGGAAGGCGATATGCGTGGGAATCGGCTGTTGCGTCGGATCGTCCATCGGGGAGATGTAGAAATCCGAACGGGGCGTGCCGTCATCCACGCCGAAACCGATGGTCGGTTCGTGATGGGCTTTTGGAATGTATCCGAGCGGAGACAGAGCTTTCGTATAGAATGCGATGCTGCGTTCCGCGTTCGAAACATGAAGTGTAATGTGGTCGATCATGCTTTCAGCCTAGTCCGATTTCGTCCGGTTCCATCCGATTTGATTGAGAGCCTACGGCAAAGGCGGATGTTCCGTTCCATCGGGACTCGGCCGATGGAACGGAACACTTGGTGATTTACTTGGCCAACTGCGTGGTGGTGGGGGAGGCCAAGGACGGGCGTGTGCGACGGATACGCCCCAATGCCAGACCAAGGCAGATGAACGCCACTGCAAACAATGCCACCAAGCCGACCGACGATGCCCAAGAACCATAATCCACACCGGTTGCGGCCGCCGTGCCAAGCCCGAACACGTTGTCGATGGACACGCACAGCCACCATCCCGGCAGCAGCTTGCCGATCATGATCATCGGTTCGGGCATCATATCGATGGGGAATGCCATACCCGACGTGAACATGCACAGCAGACCGAATACGTTGGCGAACGCATTGACCGCCATTTCCGAGAAACCAACCGACCCCAGAAGGAAACCGCAGGCGATTGCCATCAACGTGTACGCCAGCAGCGACACGAACGTCAAAGCCACATTCGTGGATGTAATCCCGTCGAACGGCACTCCTGCGGCCACCATCAAGACCAATGTCGCCGCCGTGTAACCCACGCACACCACCAAGCCGAAGGTGGCGCAGGTGAGCATCTCCTGCATCTGCAACGACACCAGACGCGTCGGCGACGAATACAGGCGGCGACGAATCTCACTGTCATTGAAGGTGCCAATCACCAGGAACGTGCAGATCGGCATGACCAGCAGCAACGGATAGAGTCCCGTTTTGATGGTGCCGGCGAATGCGGATGCCGCCGGCTTGGTATTATCAGTATCTGCGGATGGCGATTGCACCACCGCTATTTTCGATGTCTTGGCATCTGCTTTCGCGGTATCCAACGCCGTCCGCATGGCCGTTTCCATCGACTGTTGCTTCCCGGCTTGACCCAAGTACGCGGTGCGTGTCAATGACAGGAATTCGTTGACTTCCAGCTGCGAAAGGGAGCCTGCTCCGGAAGTGTAGCTGACAACGGTTTCGACAGTCGGTTGGTCATTTGACGAACCATCCAGATATTTCTGATAATCCGAAGCGAAGCCGTGCGGCACAATTGCAATCAAATCGACATAGTTCGAAGCGACGGCCTGCTGCAACGCCTCGGAATCGTCGGCAAGGTCCACCATCTCGCCATCCAACGCAAGATAGGAACGCAGCGCGGATGAAATACCATCGGCATCGCCATCACGGTCGATCACCGCCACACGTGCCGTATCGGGATGGAACACCTCATCGCCACCCGTCATCGAGCCACGCATGATCTGCCAGCTGATGGCGAACATCATGATGCCGATGAACCCCAAATAGATGACCAGGTACATCTTGCGTGATTTGAGAATTCTCAGCGCCGTCTTACAGGTATTCATAGCGTTGCCTCCTCAACAGAACGGTCGCCGCAGCAAGGCAGACCAGGCTCATCGCGGCAAGGATGCCGGCGGTGGTGAAGAACGGTTTGAAATTGTCGTAATAGAGGATGTCGTAGAACAGGTTCGTGATCTGCTGCGCCGGATTGAGCAGACTCAGCACCGGTGTGCGCTGGGCGATCAAGTCGCTCAACTGCATGGCGAACGAACCGTACAGTCCGGAGAACAATGACAACGTGCAGGCGATCGCCGTGCACAGCCCCTGCTTGGCGCCGGTTGGAATCTTCGGCAGCGCGCCAAGCAACGTGCCGAATGCGCTCGCCGCGAACGAAGCCATGAGACATGCTCCCACACCAGCCCATTCACGTCCGCCCAACGAAATATGACAGACGAACCGGATATACAGCATGGCCACGGTCAGACTCAGGAACGAACACAGCCAACTGGACAGGAATCCAGCCAGCAGTTGCTGCGATTTGGGAAGCGGCGAAACGGAACGGCGGACACCCAAAGCCGAAAGATTCGCCTGCGTCATCGTCACTACGTTGATGGCGAAGCTCATGGCCATCAACGCGGCCAATCCCAGCAGTGCATAGTAATATCGTGCCGTACCGCTCGGTTTAAAATTCGTCAGCTGGATTTCCTTTGTATAGCCATTCGCCGAACCGATGCTGCCGGTCACCTTGCCATTCATCAGAGCTTCGGGGTTGTGCTTCGCAATGTCCACCACCATATCGGTGTTGCGGTTGTACAGGTCCACGATGTTGCCCAGCACCGTCAGCGAAATATCCAAGCCGCTGCTCGACGCCATCACATCGGACGCGGACGATTGCGTCGACTGTGAGACGGAGAATCGCAATCTGCCGTCATCGATTCGCAGCATGCCTTGCGCGGTGCCGTCGGCCAGCAGCTGTTCCGCCTGCGCAATCGATTCCACCTTGGTCGTGTTGATGAGTCCCGTTCCATTCTTGCCATCGGCACTCACTTTCACGTGATTGTCCGATAATGCAGACGATTCGGATGAAATGCCTTCGATCAGCGTCTGCGCCCCATAGGACGTCTTCCACGCGTTATCCTCGACCACGGCCACGTCAAGTGTGTGCAATTCGAAACTTTCCGCGATGTTGCCGAACATGCCGTTGAACATGGTGGCCAGGATGATGGGGAAGGCGAACAGCCAGAACAGTTGCGTTTTCTCCCGCAAATGCAGTTTGATATTGATCAGTAACGTCTGCCACATGATGTCACATGCCTTTCGATTTGCCACAAGCCTTGCAAGCCAAGTCAGTCGCGTAACGCGGTGCCGGTCAGTTCCAGGAACACATCATTGAGCGTCGGCTGGCGACTGGAGAGATGCCCGATATTCGTGCCCTCGTGCTCCAACAGCTGCAGTACGTCGATGAGATTGTGATCGCCCTGGCGGCAGTTCACCGTCAGCTCATGGCCGTCATAGTCGGCGTTGGTCACGAACGGCAATGCGCGCAATCGCGCAAGCGTCGTATCGGCCGAATCTGAGCGCCCTCCCAGATCATCGGTTTCGATGCTGATGCGTTCGCCGGTGCTGATCATCGCCTTAAGTTCCTCCGCGGTGCCAAGAGCCAGATGCCGGCCATGATCCATGATGAGGATGCGGTCGCAGATCTGCTCGACCTCCTCCATGTAATGGCTGGTGTAGATCACCGTCGCGCCTTCGCGGTTAAGTCGTTGGATACCTTCGAGAATCGCATTGCGGCTTTGTGGATCGACGGCCACGGTCGGCTCGTCGAAAAAGATCAGATCCGGCTTGTGGGCGATGCCGCAGGCGATATTAAGACGACGCAGCAGACCGCCGGACAGTTTCGCCGGACGATAGGTACGGTAATCGCGCAATCCTACGAAATCCAACGCCTCGTCCACGAGCATGCGACGTTTTGCCTTGTCGGAAACATACAGCGAGCAGAAATAATCGATGTTCTCCTCGACGGTCAATTCGTTGAACACGGCCACGTTCTGCGGCACAATGCCGATACGCCGCTTCAACGCATAGCTGGTAGGGCTGATCGGCTCGCCGAACACGCGCACAGTGCCCTCATCGAACGTGAGCAACGCAAGTATGCAGTTGATCGCCGTGGTCTTGCCTGAGCCGTTAGGCCCCAGCAGGCCGAAGATTTCCCCCTGATGCACGTCGAGATCGAAATAGTCGAGCGCCAGCATGTCTCCGTAACGTTTCACCAGTTTCGAGACCTTGACCGCGCTGACCGCATCGGCAGCGTCATTCATGCGTCCACCCATGACGAGCTCCTTTCTCGTGCTCCATGCCTCTGATTCCATTGTCGTGCCGCCGGATGCCCCCGACATGGTGCGCGTAGTCACAATTGCCGGAATGATGTCACTTTCGAACATGACAAATGTCACCTTCGTTGATGCCGCCGGCTGTGCCATGCGCCATGTGCATTACTCTGGAAGCAAGCGAACCAATCAGACACGAATCGGCGGACGGGAGGCGGCATGAAACGGTTGCTGTTCCAAGCCGTGTTCCTGGCCACGGGCATGATCATGGGCGTATACGCATCCGGAGACGTCGGCCTCGACCTGATGTGCGGCGCGCTTGTGGCGGTGTGTTGTGCCGCGGTGGGGGAATACGCGTCGGGTTCGTGGCTTGCGATGGCGTTGATTGTCATGCTTGACTGCGGCGCATGCCTGGTGCCGGCGTGGTATCTGATGCTTCCCATCGCAGCATTCAACGCGGCATCATCGTCCGCTGGTGTCGATGGCAGCCGCTTCTTGCAAGCGTTGGTGCCGCGATGGCTGTGGCTTCTTCCCATGACGATAGTGATTTTCCGTTCGATTGGCTCGCACGTTCCATCCGACTTGTCCATCATCATATTGATGGTGCTCCAAACGGTTCTGGGATTCGCTGCCGGTCTGCTTTGCACGCGCTGCGCGAACCTCGCCCGCGAAGTGCGGCGATTGCAGGATTCCCGCCGCGACCAGATTCGCCGCCTGCGCTCGCAGATCGCCGAAAACGACGAGGATCGTGCGTTGGCCGTACGCACGGCGACGCTTGCCGAACGCACGCGCATCGCACGTGAGATCCATGACAATGTCGGCCACATGCTGACCCGAGCCATCATGCAGACCGAGGCGGCGCACGTGGTGGCCCAGGTTGCCGGACAGGAACAATCGGCCCAACGTTTCTGTGAAATTCATGACACGGTGAGCGAGGCTATGACTTTGGTGCGCAAAGCCGTGCATGATTTGAAAGACGAAGGTACGGATTTCGCTTCGCAGATTGAGACGGCCGCGCACAGCATGGACGGCGCCGGCCCCTTGCGGGTGAGGCTGGTCAACGGCATCGATTCAGCGCCGGCGGCCGTGTCCCGCTGCTTCGCCACTGCGATTCGCGAGGCGTTGAACAATACGGTCAAACACAGTCAGGCAAGGAACGTTTCAATCACCCTGCGCGATTTCCCGGCATTGTGGCAGCTGTGCGTGCAGGATGATGGAACCGTGAGAAGATCGTCTGCTGAAGCCGTCGCCATGCAGTTCATTCGACCGGACGATTCCACAGGCATCGGCATTTCGGACATTGAGGAACGGGCTCGTGCGTTGGGAGGCTCCGCGATTTGCGGGCCGTATCACGAGGGTTGGCGCGTGTTCGTATCCATCCCCAAGCCGGCGAGTGGCTCGGAAATGACGCAACCGGAGAAAGGAGCGCATTAATGCATGTCGCGATCGCAGACGATGATCCAATCGTCTGCTCGTCATTATCCACGATTCTCGAAGCCACCGGCACCGCCGATGTGGCATGGACCGCCAACACCGGCACGGATGCGGTGACCCAATATGAGATGGATGCCCCCGATGTGTTGCTGGTCGACGTGCAGATGCCGGGAATGGATGGATTGCAAGCGTCGGAGGCGATTCTTGACGCGCATCCGAACGCGCGAATCCTTATCCTCACCACATTCGCCGACGAGTCATACATCGCCAAAGCGTTGGAAATAGGCACGAAAGGCTACTTGATCAAACAGGACGTTTCGTCCGTCATACCCGCGGTGCAAGCCGTCATGGCCGGACAAGTGGTCATGGGCGCCGAAGTGTTGAGCAAGCTGCGGGTCAGTCCGCAATCCACGACATCAGACGAATCCTCATCAGTCGATCGCGTTGTGTCGCATGATGATGCGCAGGCAGTTCAAGGATCTCGGAACCCCGATTCCAGCGGACCATCCGAACGTTTCGCCGGCCTTACCGAACGCGAATTGGACGTGCTGGAACTTGTGGCCGAGGGATTGGACAATCGTGAGATCGCGTCACGGCTGTTTCTCAGCGAAGGCACGGTCCGCAACCGCATCAGCGACATACTTGCCAAAACCAACATCTCCAATCGCACCAAACTCGCCGTCGAATGGCTGGCCTGGCATTGACCGGCTGAATCCGGTTGATTGAATCCGGCTGGTTGAGACTGACCATCTGGTCGTTCGGCGTCCTCAGTGCTTGCGCAGACGATACGCCTTCCAAACGTCACTCAGTTTCTGGCCATTCGACGTGCGTTTCCACACGGTAAGACCCGCTGATGAGCCGCCAACGGCACGCGCCGCGGCAGTAGGCGTGGCATACTCCCTGCCGTCATCCATGCGCAGCTTGCCTTCGGAAGTGACGGTCGCTACCCAACGTTCGCCCTTGCGGGGACGCTCCCATACCAAGGTCTCTCCGGCGATAAGCAGCCCGGCTTCCAGCACTTGGGCAATGCTGACGCGTTTGGACGTGGGAGAGGAGGCCGTAGCTTTCACATTGAGCGTCTCCTCGTTCAACGTCGACAAATCCGTATCGTCGGCATCGTAACGAATATTCCAATGGTCGGCGATGAGCCGAACCATCTCATCCTGCCGGTATTGCAGCGTCTGTGGTGTGCATTCGGCGATATTGGCGAGTTCGGCTGTCAGTGGAAAACGTCTGGAGCTTGCCGACAACAGCATGCGGTCGCGCCGCTGCGCATACGTGGCGAGTGGCGCGACTTGGGTTTCGTTGGCCTGACTAAGCACCAAATTGCCGATGCGGTTTGCCCAATGGTCACGCACCGACTCCGGCCAAGCGGCGAAATCGGATTTCGCGCTGACCTGTTCGGGCATGATCGGCAACGCTTTGAGACTGCGCGGTCGGGTGATGCGGTAGCCGGCCTTCTGCTCGTTGGCGCGGATGAGCAGAAGTTTCTTCATGGCGGGACTGGTCTGCAACTCGCCACGTAGATGCGCGAGTGCGGAACGTCGGTCCTCGTCGGTGATGAGGAATCCACGGATCTGTTGGAGGGTATGGCCTTTGTTGAGGTCTCGGATGGCGCTTGCGGCGCGTGTGCGTCGGGCGAGTGGGCTTTGCCGGTTGAGGCTGTCGACGCCGGTGACGCGTTCGAGTGCGGCGAGAACGTCGTGGAGTCTGTCGATGTCGTGTAATTGGAGGCGTTCGTCGTGCGCGTTCGTGGTTTCGTTCCCGATATTTCCGGGTGTGGAGAACACTTGGGCGTTGGCGCTGCCGAGGTTGCGGATGGAGTTGACCAGCGCCCACATGGCTACGGGTTTCCAGTCGGTGGTCTGGTAGTCGGCGAGCGCGACGAGTAGGGCCACGATGTCGTCGGGCAGATTGGCGTCGGTTGGACGGCTGAGGATGAGCCACGCGTTGGCGTAGGGGGCGAGTAGGTCGTCGATGAATGAGATGACGTTCTGCTGTTTCACGTAGGGTTTGAGCACGTCCTTGCGGAATTCCTCAAGCAGCTGCGTGCAGACGGCCTTGTGCGAGACGATCAGATGCAGGTCGGCGAAGAATTCTTCGAGCGTGTGCGCGTCGTCGCCGAGCGGATCCATGATGTCGTCCCATCGGGTGGCGTAGGCGTTGCGTGCGGCCGGGGATATTTCCGCGATGGTCTTCGCTTTGAATACGTCGGATGCGGTCAGTGGAACGCCGCGCATGTTCATCACGTCGAAGATGCGGTGCGCGCCGGCGAGGTCATCGGTGGTGACGATGACGAGGGTGACGCCGTTGACCAGATATGAGGCGAACCTGCGGCGGTCCTTGGTTTCCATGGCGGCGAGCGCATCGAATACCCGTCGGGTGTTGATGGCGATGTTGCGTTGCGCGTGCGAGGCGATGTCGTTGTCCCTTAGGTCGAATAGGCCTTCCAGGTCGCCTTCCTGCACGTACATGCGGAAGAAGTCGGTGTCGCGTTCGCGTAAGGTGAGCCGCGGTTCGGCTTTGATGCCGCGTAGTTTGTCACCGGGTTCCAAAATGAGGTCGTTGAGACTATCGATGAGGTCGGGGTCATCCTCCAGCTCGCGCAGCACGGATACGATGATCGACAGGGAGATGAGGCGTTGCTGGCCGTCGATGACTTGGTACTGGGTGGGACCGTCCTTGACGAGGATGAGCGAGCCGAGGAAGTAGGGCGTATTCGGATCGGCGCAGGCGTCCTGCAGATCGTTGACGAGTTGTTCGATGTTCTCCGCCTGCCACGTGTACGCGCGTTGGAACGAAGGGATGGTGAGTTGGTAATCGGAAGTGAACACTTTGCCCAGGGGTTTTTCCGTCGCGCTGATCGCCATATCGACCGCCATCCCTCATTGATAACGTTTGCACCGCAGGTGCGGCATACTGTTTTCTAGTTTATGGGAGGGGGTGCACCGGCGTTTCATGGACGTAACGGAGTCTCCACTGCCGTAGAATCCTTCGCCTCATAATTGGTCCGGCAGATCCGCACGTTCAACCAAACGCGCCATCTGTACCCGGCCCATGCATAATCTGTCTCCCGCGGATGAGATGTGCGCCTCGTCCAACGCTCCTGCCGCCTGTTTGCGAATCTCCTCGGTTTTGTCCGCGATTCGGCTGGCCTGCCCGGCCAGTTGGCCGGCGTCCAGACTTCCCGCTTCGGCCGCGAGCTTCTTCGACTCGGCTTGCAGCGCGCTCGCATTCAACGCCAGCAGGGAAAGCGAATGGGCAAGCGTGTCATGCGCTTCGGCAGCGATCGCGTCGGCCAGCTGCTGACTGTCGATCGTGGTCTTGAGCTGCGCCACCTGCGCGTCCGCCGCGTCCGCCTTGGCCGTGGCCAGCGATGCCAAGGCGCGAGAACGGATATGCAACCCCGCCAAAGTCGCGATGGCCAGCTCCAACAATGCCGCAACTATCGCGGTGATGACGATGGTGCGGTCATCGGCAAGCATGATTAGGTCGGTGCCATATTGGCTGCCGGTATCCGGTTTGGCGAACACCATATGCCAGATGGATGCCTCCGGCGGCCGCAACGCGTCGCGTACCTGCGCGGCAAGCGTGACGAAACCGCCCGCCACGATCGCGCGAACCGTGGTCTTCATGTCATTACGGCGGGCCAATAGCGCGGTCAACGCCATCAAAGCGAGAATGGGATCGTATGGGAAAACCAGCACGACCACACACGCGGCGACGAATGTGGCACGCGGATAACGGGAACGGGCGAGCAGCAGAAACCCGATGGCGAACGCCACCAGCATGCAGAACACCATCCATACGTATACGGCGGAATCCTGGCCGAACCGTTGCGCGGCGAACGCGGTCTGCGCCAAGCACATGAAGCCCGCGCAGACCACCATCACCATGCTTTGCCAGTTTCTGGTACGTACCGGCACTTCGATGGGGGTCGGGGAATTCGTCGTCTCGCTCATACCTACCATTATTGGGCCCGTCCCCGAAAGACGCCATTGTTCTTCCGTGCGTTTCGCGCGCCTCAAAGGGCAGACAGGAATGGCCTTTCGTCCAATACCGTCCACGCGCTCGGCTCCGTACTCTCGAAAGTGTCTCAACCGATTCGAGAAGAAGGAACGATCATGAGTGGTTACATCGCCCCGCAGCAGCCCATCCAACCCCAACCCCCGCTGCAGCCGGTCTATCAGGAAGAGAAGGGACTGACTGTGTGCGGCATTGTCGGCGTGGTGTTCGGCGCGCTTGGCTTCGTGCTGAGCTTCATTCCGATTATCAACAACATTGCTGCGATTTTCGGTTTCATTGGCGTGATTCTTGCGATTGTGGCATTGGTCGGCACGTTCCGCGGTAAAAAGCGCGGCAAGGCATTGGCGATTGTCGCTGCGGTGCTGTCGGTGTTGGCCATCGTCATTACTCTGGCCATGCAGTCCGCAGCAAGCAAGGCCATAGACGAGGCCACCGGCGTGTCAAGCTCACAATCATCCGCAAAAGGCTCCGCAAAAAATCAGCCGAAGGGCGATCAGGATATGGAAGGCGATTTGAAGACCATGCATGTGAAAATCGTCTCCGCGGTACGTAGCAACAACGACTATAACAATCAGCCCACGGTGTTGGTCACATTCGAATGGACCAACAACACGGATAAAAACAATTCGTTTGCAGTCCTCGCCAGCCCGCAAGTGTTCCAAAATGGGCAAGCTCTCGACACCGCCATTTACAGCGAGAACCCTGCCGGATACGATTCCAATTCTGATTTCGCCGAAGTCCAGCCCGGAGCCACCGGAACCGTGACGATTGGATATACCTTGAAAGACGATTCCGAAGTGACGGTCGACGTCACTGATTTGTTCGACCTGAACGATAGCGCGAAAGTGGTGCACAAGTTCACGGTCTGATTGCGCATTGGATATACGGTGCCGGTAGTTTCAGCTCGGCACCGTAAGACGTGGGCTCTCATGAAATAGTCAGAAAAGTACCGTACTGTGATGCGTAATCGAGTTAAGGAGCGATTATGACATTCGGTCAGCAGCCCCAAGGCAACAACGCCAATGGATTCAACGGCCAGCCGTATGGGCAGAACCAATACAATCCGAACCAGAATTCGTACGGGCAGTACAGCCAGAATCCGTACGGTCAGAACCAATACCAGTACGCGCCGCAGAACATGTATGCGCAGGGCGCTCCGGCGGCCACCATTCCGGCTCAGGCGACATACTCCTATGAGCGTGCCGAACATGCTTCCGTCACCCGTGCCTACGGTGAGATGACCATCGGCCTGCTCGTCACCGCGGCTGTGGCCATCCTCACCCAAGCCACCGGTGCCTACATCGCGCTCATCCAGTCGCTTGGCGTCATTGGCGCTTGGGCGCCGTTCGTCGTCGAAATCGTGATCGCCATCTATCTTGGCGCCCGCATTGAAAAGATCAAGCCGAGCACCGCACGCGTCATGTTCTACGTGTATGCCGCGATCATGGGCTTCTCGCTAAGCACCATTTTCATGGCGTATGATCTTGGCACCATCGGCATCTCCCTGGCGTTGTGCGCCGGCTTCTTCTTCGCGCTCACCATGCTGGGCATGACCACCAAGGTCAACATGCTCAAAGCCGGTCCGATTCTGCTGGTCGGCCTCATCGTGCTGATCGTCGCCGAAGTGCTGCTTATGATCTTCGCTCCCGGACAGACCATGCTGATGGTTATCTCCGCCATCGGCCTCGTGCTGTTCGCCGGCATGACCGTCTACGACGCCCAGGCTACTCGCGCGCTGTTCGCCCAGTACGCAGGCCAGGGTGAGGACATGGTCAAGAAGGTCTCCATCATCTGCGCGCTGAACCTGTATCTGGACTTCATCAACATGTTCCTGTATATTCTCCAGCTCTTCGGCGATCGCGACTGAAAAATCCCGCGACGTCCTCTGCGCTGAACCCTCAAACAAAGCCTGACCAGAATATGGTCAGGCTTTTCTGTCGGCGAAAAACGTGCCATAGGGTAGTGGGTCATGCAGAGGAAAGAGATTGGCGGCATGGCCTGCCTTGTTCTGACGGCCATGATCTGGGGCTTCGCATTCGTATCCCAAGTGCAGGGCATGGCCTCCATGAGCCCCCTGTTCTTCGGGGCCACACGATTCACATTGGGCGCGCTGTCATTAATACCGTTGCTGTGGTTCCGCCGTCGAGGCATCGCCGAACAGGAACGCCGACGCCGTGAATCGAATGAGTGTCCAACCGTCATGCTTGGCAACGGTATAACCGTGGCCATGCCGAAATGCCTGGGCAATCCCGTGGTCGTCAGCGTCATCTGCGGCATCGTATTGTTCACCGCCAGCACCGTCCAACAATACGGCATCCTCTATTCCGGTTCCGCAGGCCGTTCCGGCTTCATCACGGCGCTCTACATCGTCATGACGCCGCTGCTCGCCTTCCTTATTCTGCGCCGCCGCGTGACCATGAACGTCATCGTCAGCGTTGCCATCGCCGTGGTCGGCTTCTATCTGCTGTGCATCACCGACGGATTCGGCTCGATCACCCTTGCCGACGTGGTGCTGTTGTCCACTGCGGTTCTATTCGCAGGCCATATTCTCGTCATCGACACGTTCGGACAGAAGATGGATCCGATTCTGCTGTCCTTCGGACAAATTTCCACCACCGCGCTGCTGAGCTGGATCGGCTCCCTATGCGAAGGCTCCATCGACTGGGCCGGCGCCATGCAAAGCTGGTTTCCCATCGTGTACGCCGGCATCGGCTCGGCCGGCGTGGCATACACGTTGCAGGTGGTCGGACAGCAGCTGGTGCCGCCGTCGCGCGCGGCCGTGATCATGTCGCTCGAATCGTTCTTCTCCGCGGTGGGCGGCGCGTTGCTGCTCGGCGAAGTCATGACCACACGAGCCTACATCGGCTGCGCGCTGATCTTCATCGGCACCGTGCTCGCACAGGTTCCGGTGAAAATACCACGATTGCTGCGTAAGCGCGAATAACGTTCGATATCGTCGAAAAATGGCGATTGACAGGCAATGATTTGTCCGTCAATCGCCATTTTCCGAAAACATCAGTCCGCCTGCGGCGCCTCACCTACACGCGGGGCGCTGTTGATGTCGCGATGGATGTTCTGCATCTGCGTCTCGATGTTCTGCAGGCTGCGCGCGCAATCCAACAGCGTCTGCGAATGCTCGGCAAGCTTCGCGTCCGGCAGATCCGTCTTATACCGCAGCGCATGCTCCAGGCTCGCCCAATAATCCATGGCGATGGTGCGTAGCTGAACCTCTACCGGCGTGTAGTGCGGTCCGGATGACAGGAACACCGGCACCGCGTAGATGACATGCAGCGAACGGTAACCGTTCTGCTTCGGGTTCTTGATGTAATCCTTGACACGCAGCACTTGGATGTCGCTTTGCGCGGACAGATAATTCGCCACGGAATACACGTCGTCGCGGTAGTTGCAGATCACGCGTACGCCCGCCACGTCGAACAGGTTGTCCTTGATGGCGTCGACGGTCAACGGCAGGTTGCGGCGCTGCAGCTTGCCGAGGATCGAGTTAAGCGATTTGAGACGGCGTTCCATATGGTGAATTGGATTATGGGAGAAGCGCACCTGGAATTCCGAGTCAAGAATCTCCAATTTGGTGCTGATCTCGTACATCGCACCCTCATACACCTGCATCTGGTCGATGAACTCGGTGATCTGTTCGGGGGAAAGGGATCCCTCGCCGACGTCGACGTTCTTCAGACGCATCTGCAATTCGGTGGTGTTAATTCGATTTTGCCTGTCAAGTATCACGGAAGAACAGTGTATCGCCTCGCTTTCCGCAAAACTGAACGTATGCTGTGTATCGAAGAGGGTCAATGCCCTGCGATTGCGCCGAGAACGGGGCGTTCCCGCGTTCCGAAACGCCTGTGCCGCCCTGCCGATAGCATGGTGCGTTATGAATGAAGACATGATGACCGAGGCGGAGCGCGCCTCGAAACTGGCCGAACCGGCGGCGAACGATACCCCCACGCGTGGCAAGGGCGTGTTCTACGTGCATACGCTCGGATGCCAGATGAATGTGCATGATTCCGAACGCATCGCCGGCGTGCTTGAGGCCGACGGCTACGTGCCCGCCACCGAGGAACAGTATCTCAACCATGACATCGACCTGATCGTCATGAACACCTGCGCGGTGCGCGAAAACGCCGCCGAACGCATGTACGGCACCATCGGACTGTGGGCCGAATTGAAGAGGGAACGCCCGAACCTGCAGATCGCGGTCGGCGGCTGCATGGCGCAGCTCGACCGTGAGAAGATCGCGAAAAAAGCCCCGTGGGTCGACGCCGTGTTCGGTACCAAGAACATCGGATCCCTGCCTCAGCTGCTCGACCAGGCCCGCATCGAAGGCCATGCGCAGGTGAAGGTGCAGGAGGAACTCAACTACTTCCCAAGCCAGCTGCCAACCGACCGTGCGTCGAAGGTGTCGAGATGGGTGGCCATCTCCGTAGGCTGCAACAACACCTGCACCTTCTGCATCGTGCCGACCACGCGCGGCAAGGAACATGACCGCCGTCCCGGAGACATCCTCGCCGAAATCCGCCAATGCGTGGACGAAGGCGCCAAGGAAGTCACGTTGCTGGGCCAGAATGTGAACTCCTTCGGCTACGGCATCGGCGACCGGTTTGCCTTCTCCAAGCTGCTGCGCGCGTGCGGCGAGATTGACGGTTTGGAACGCGTACGATTCACCTCGCCGCATCCCGCGGCCTTCACCGACGACGTGATCGCAGCAATGGCCGAGACGCCGAACGTCATGCACCAGCTGCATTTCCCGTTGCAGTCGGGTTCCGACAGGATTCTTCGTGCGATGCGCCGCTCCTACCGTTCCGCCAAGTTCCTCGACATTCTGCGCAAGATTCGCGAGGCCATGCCGGACGCGCAGATTTCCACCGACATCATCGTCGGCTTCCCCGGCGAAACGGAGGAGGACTTCCAGGAAACCCTGCGCGTGGTGGAGGAGGCGCGATTCGCTTCCGCGTTCACGTTCATCTACTCGCCGCGTCCCGGCACGCCGGCGGCTGAGATGGAGCAGGTTCCGCATGACGTGGTGCAGGACAGATTCGAACGTCTTGTGGCGCTGCAGGAACGTATCACCGAAGAGAATCTCAAGACTTTCGAAGGCCGTGACGTCGAGGTGATGGTCACCGGCGCATCCGGCAAGAAGGATGCCGCCACCCATCGTGTTACCGGACGTGAGAAAACCGGCGTGCTCGTGCATGTCGGCGTGCCGGAAGGCGAGTCGATGCCGCAGGTGGGTGATTTCGTGACCGCCACCGTCACCCATGCGGGACGCCACAATCTCATCGCCGATCCGAATCCGGAAGCGGGGCAAACCTATGCCGTCCGCCACTGAAAGCAAGCCCGAAACCCGTAAGGTCGTGTCCATCGTCGGTCCCACTGCGTCCGGCAAGACGGGGCTTGGCATCGCCATTGCCAAGGCGTTGGAGGCCAAGGGCGAGCAGGCGGAAATCGTCAACGCCGATGCCTACCAGATGTACAAGGGCATGGATATCGGCACCGCCAAGGCGAGTCCTGAGGAACAGGCCGAGGTCAGGCACCACCTGATTGACATCATCGAACCGGACGACGCCATGTCCGTGGCACGTTTCCAGGAGATCGCCCGCGCCAAAATCGCCGAACTGCAGGCCAGGGAAGTACGCCCTATCCTCGTGGGCGGTTCCGGTCTGTACGCCCGTGCCGCCATCGACGACATTTCCTTTCCTGGCACTGACCCAGAGGTGCGCAAACGCCTCGAGGAACGTGAAAAGGTCGAAGGCGCCGGTGCGCTGTTCGACGAGCTCAAGACAAAGGATCCCGAAGCCGCGGCCCGCATGGATCCGCACAATCCTCGACGCACCATCCGCGCGCTTGAGGTCATCGAAGTGACGGGCCGGCCGTATTCGGCGAGCCTGCCGCATTACCGGTATGTGATTCCCACCGTGCAGATCGGCCTTGATTTGCCGCGTGAGGAACTTGACCGCCGCATCGACATCCGTACCAAGCAGATGCTGGAGAACGGTTTCGTCGAGGAAGTGGAGCGTATCCGTCCCCGGCTTGGCATCACCGCAGGCAAGGCTCTTGGATACCAGCAGGTTGTCGACTATTTGGATGGCCTGTGCGATTTAAATGACACGTTCATGAGCATCGCGCAGAAGACGAAGCGTCTGGCACGCAAACAGATGGGATGGTTTGGCCGCGATCCGCGTATCCACTGGCTGCAGGCTCTCAACCCCGCGCTGCTGGGCAATGCCATGGCCATCATCGAGCATGCCGACGCCGGCGATTACGACGCGATCGACGCGCAGGCGGATGCGTACACGCAGCATCATCTTGGCGATATCGCCTAAATGATTCATCACTGCGGAGCCTCTTTTTGCAGGGTTCTGCGGAAATACGGGCGGGGGTCCCGCAACCAGTTGGATTGCGGGACTCCCGTTTTGTAATGTCCTACGTGAGAAAGTTCATTCCTATTGGACTATTCGATATCGCCTCCCTTCCGCTTGCGTGCGATCAGCATGGCGCAGCCGCCCAGCAGCAGTACGGCCACGGCAGCAATGGCAGAGATTATGTTTGAACCGGTGCGGGACAGGCCATCTTTGCCGGTGTTGTCGGCCGGTTCCTTGGTGTCGGGCGTGGGCTTGACCGTAACCGTCGTATTGCCGGTCGAGCCCTTGGAATCTTCGTCTGAAATCGGGCAAGTGGCCGGATCTTGGGCGGTCACATCCGCGGAGGTGTCCTCGGACTGTTCCTGCTCCTTGTCGGCCTTGACCTCGGTTTTGCTTTCGTCCTTCGGGGTTTGCTCGTTGGACGTATTCTCGGCGGGCTCGACCTTGATATCGGCGATGGAGGAATCAAGCCCATCGCTTTCGCTATTTCATTGCTGGGAGGCGAACACCAGTTCCTTGATGGAGGCCAGATCATCTTCGGTCATCGGATTGTCTTTATTGGCGTCCTCCGGCCAGGATTGGGTCAGATTGGCGTTATCGACCAATGGAATCTCAATCTGCTTCCAGCCGGTGAAGTCAAGTTTGACGCTGGCGAGGAAGTATTTGCCATCGCTTGTGCCGATCTGCAGGCCGATGGCGTTGTCGGAACCATCCCCCTTGACTTGGAAAGCCAATACGGATTCGCCGGACCAGTTCGCGCCGTCAAGATATTTCGCCACATCGTACCAGCCTCCATTGGAGAAGTCGTACTTGAAGCGAAGCGCCTTGGACCCATCGGTCGGGCCTTCATCGAGGGATAGGACTTCCGTATGTCCGCGGTTGCCCCAAGCCGATTGTGCTGCGGCATCATCCGAATAGCCTGAGAAATCATCCACGGATTGCGCTTTGGCTGTGTTGCCCGGCGTCGGATTGGTGTTCGGCGCGTAAGCGTCGCGTTTGCCGTCGAGCTTGATGGAGTCGAGCGTCAAATCGCCGCTCTTCGGACGGTTGCCGCCATTGTCGTTGATGTACAGGGCGAACGAACCGACTTTGGACAGCAGCTTCTGCGAGAGTTTCATGCCCGCATGCGCGGTGTCCCAGGATGCCGGTGCGAAGTCGCCTCCGTTGCCGTCGGCGTCACCGAAGTTCAGTGAGACGACGTGTCCGTCCGTGCCATCGATCTTCGGATAGGCTTCGAAGGTCACGCCGCCGGCATTGACCTGCACCACAAACTTGTGATCCGAACCGTCGGCCTTGAGGAACATGTTCAGCTTGGAGAAGCCGGACCAGTCCTGCTTCGGCGTATGGGAACGCTGGAAGCCGTTATACTCCGGATAGCTCACGAAATCATAGTGGATGTTACCGGCCTTGGTGCCATTGTCCTCGGGGATGTCCACCAGCGTGAGATTCGATTTCGTGCTGTGGCTCGGCGAATAGACGGACTGTAATTCGGCTTCGTTGTCATAGGAGTCGAAGTCCTCCACGTTGTCTACCGTCTGCTCTGGTTTGGCACCAGTTTTACTGTGACGGAACCGTTGCCGTCGGCCGCTGCGAGTGTCTTGCCGTCCTTGGTCTTGACCTGCGGAGTCAAAGTGAGTTTGGACTGGTCAAGATTGATACCGGCCGCGTTCAAATCCAGTATGCCCGTGAAATATCCATTGCAGGAATACTTGAGTTTGACGTTCTGGCCTCGATCGGTGGTCACGATGGCGGAATTAAGATCAAGGTCGGAGTATTTCACACCTTCGGTCTTGACCCGGACGACCACCTTGGTGTCGGTCACACGATTGCCGTCCACTGGAGTGACGATACGCGCGGAGCCATTTTGCATGGCGGCTGCCGGGGCGTTCGAATAGTCGACGTTGTCCTTGGAGGCCATGAGGTTCTTGTTGCTGTCCGCGAACGCCTTGAAATCGGCTTCGCCGTCGGAGCCCTTCCACGGCGTATACGCCTGGAAATTGTCTCCACCTCCACCGAAGTTGGCCCAAGTCATCATATATGCGGTGCTTGGCACGTTTTCGGCAAGTGCTTCGGCAAGTTCGGAGAAGAACTTGGTGTCCTTGTCTCCGGTGCCGGATTCCTTGAACTTGCGGTCGCCGGAACGTCCGAATTCGGTGAGCGCCACGATTTTGCCACGCTGCGAAGCTTGGTCGGAAACCATCTTCATATCCTTGACCACAGTGTTGATCCATGCGCTGGAATCGTCTGCGGAATCATCGGAGTCGTATTCGTCATAACCGAGTACGTCCACCCACTGGTCGCCCGGGTAGGTGGCGAGATAATCAGTGGAATCACCGTTGAATACGCCGCCGGGGGAGTAGGCATAAAGCAGATTGTGCACATCTTTGACGTCACGCAGATAGTCAACGATGTAGCGGTACAGTTCCTTGTATTCACTAGCGGAAGCATGCGTGGCGCCCCACCAGAACCAGCTGCCATTGTTCTCGTGCAGTGGACGGAAGATGATTGGAATCAATGTGCCGTCGCTGCGTTTGGCCTGCTGCGCGGTGGCGGCGATGGCGTCGAGCTCCTTGTTGAAGGTGTCGGAGTATTTGCCGCCGGGAAGCAGTTCGGAAGCAACGGCAGTGGTGTCGTTGAAATCCTTGCCGGTGCCTGGGTTGTACCAGTGTGCGGACAGTGTCACGATGGCGCCTTTGCTGTCCGCATCGGTGATGTTCTGGGCGAGCGCCTTGGCGTTGGCGTTCTTGTCGGCACCTGATCCAGGCTTCTCCGCGCCGCGCAGCGCAAGACCGGCGTCCCAACCGAAGACGGCCGGGTATTTTCCGGTCATCTCATAGACGTCTCCCTGTGAAGCGCTTGAGCTTATGTTCTCGTCGGTGGTGTGCTGCTGTCCGAAACGAAGATCTCCTTTTCCGCTGTTTTTCAACTTGTCGAACAAGGCGCGGGTTTCTGCTGTGGCGTTGACGTCGCTGATGTTCACGGAGTTGCCATTGGATGCCGATTTTCCTTCTGCAGCAAAGGCTGGGAGGGTGCTCATGCCAAAAATGGTCGATGTCGCCGCAACCGTTGCCAGCAGTTTGGTGACTGTGGTTTTCATGGTCCTTCACTTATCTTCCTTGATGTTCCACGCGCACCCCAACATTGGGATTAAGCGCGTTAATATCCGCGCTAGTTATTTAATCGTTTAAGTGCACGAGGGCGTGTTCCGCCGGAATTGCTTGTATTTCAGTTACAGCGCTGAATAAACGCTTAACAATGTTTGATTCGCTGAAAAAGCATGTTCGATTAAGTTCGAATAATTGTTCGATTTGGTTAATGCCGTGTCATGACGTCGGACATCGGTAAAATCAAGTTCTGTTATGGCACGAACAGCATCTTCCAACCCGAAATCAGGCGGCAAGGGTTCCGCAGGCAAATCGCGTTCCGGCGATACCAAAGTCATGGACGAGGTCGATTCCTCTCCGATCGCCGGCATACTGCGTAAATATCGCCGCGACATCGCATGTTTCATCATGGCCATTCTCGCGGTGCTGTTCTGCGCATCCGAATGGTTCCGTGTCCAGGGCGCTTTCGGACAGGTCCTGCATGCCATGGCCTCCGGACTGTTCGGATTGACCAGCGTGATTCTGCCGGTATTCCTGGCGCTTGTGGTGTTCAGTCTGATGCGCAAGACGCAAAACAAGGATGAGAACCTCCATATGGCCCTCGGATGGTTCATGATCCTCTGGTCCGTCTGCTCTATTCTTGACGCGGCGATTGCCTCCGACTCCCAGAAGTTCGATATGTCTTTGCTGCAACGGGCAGGCGGCCTGCTTGGCTATGTGCTTGGCTGTCCGTTGGCGTGGGGGCTTTCCAAAGGCTTTTCCATTGCGATTTTCGTAGTCGTCATCCTGTTTTCGTTGCTGTTGATCACCCATACCCGGGTCACGCAGATACCGGACAAGGCGAAGGCTCTGGCGGCCAAGTTTGTTGGAACGCCGAAAAACCGTGATGACATTGACGATGAGGCCGAACAGTTCCCGAACGAAGTACGCGTTGGGGACACGACACTCGCCTTCGCCGAAGGCGTTCCCGCCCACGACGGCACCGATGCGGATGGAGAAAACGACGATAGGCCGGGCTTCCTTACGCGTATGAAGCAACGCTTCGCATCCCATAAGAGCAAGAACGTCGATGATGGCGACCTTGACCATTACGCCGGCGACGAAGCGTTTCTTAATGTCGCCGAACGGCACGGACAGACCGCGGAAACCATCGTCGACGAGCCGTACCAACAGGTCGATTCGCCACGCAGCATTTCTTCGGACGATTATCGTGCCGATGATTATGATTCAGATGATTATTCCGCCGCTGCACCGTCCGGCACCACGGCCATGCCACAGAACGGTCGCGGACGCTCCTTCTCGTCCGCGCCGATCGGCACCGCGAGCGGCACCATGCCCAGCGTCGCCGAGCCGGTGCCGTCCATCGAAATCAAGCCGGTTGGCGTCGCTCCAAGCGACCCATGGGCCGTCATCGACGAGGACGGCACCTCCAACGGCAAGGAAGTCATGGTGGATGCCGCGACCGGCGAGGTCCTTGACGATATGCCGGCTGCTGCCGTTGACGGGGAAGCGGCGGATGACATTCCCGAGGGACCGTATCATCTGCCTGACCTCAACATTCTGAAGAAGGGCGCGCCGCACGCCGCGCACACTCCGGAGAACGATCGTGTGATCCGCGCGCTGACCGGTACCTTCCAACAGTTCAACGTCGATGCGAAGGTCATCGGCTTCCTGCGCGGACCATCCGTCACCATGTATGAGGTGGAGCTTGGCCCTGGCGTCAAGGTCGAGAAGGTCACCAACCTGCAGAAGAACATCGCCTACGCGGTGGCCAGCTCCGACGTGCGCATCCTGTCGGTGATCGAAGGCAAATCCGCCATCGGCATCGAAATTCCGAACTCCGACCGCGAAACCGTGGTGCTGGGCGACGTGCTGCGCTCCGACAAGGCCCGGAACGATCCGAATCCGATGCTCACCGGCGTCGGCAAGGATGTGGAAGGCCATTTCGTGACCGCCGACCTGACCAAGATGCCCCACCTGTTGGTGGCTGGCGCCACCGGCTCCGGCAAGTCGAGCTTCATCAACTCCATGCTCACCTCCGTGATCATGCGCGCCACGCCTGACCAGGTCCGCATGATCATGGTCGATCCTAAACGAGTCGAACTGTCCGCCTATGCGGGCATTCCACATTTGCTCACCCCGATCATCACCGATCCGAAGAAGGCCGCACAGGCTTTGGAATGGGTGGTCAAGGAGATGGACGCACGATACAGCGACCTCGAATTCTTCGGATTCCGCCACATCAAGGACTTCAACGCTGCCGTGCGCGCTGGCAAGGTGCATGCGCCCGCAGGCTCCAAACGCAAGGTCGCACCATACCCGTATATCCTCGTGGTCGTCGATGAAATGGCCGACCTTATGATGGTGGCCAAGAACGACGTGGAGAGCTCCATCCAGCGCATCACGCAGCTCGCGCGAGCCGCCGGCGTGCATCTGGTGCTCGCCACGCAGCGCCCGTCCGTTGACGTGGTCACGGGCTTGATCAAGGCCAACATCCCGTCCCGACTTGCTTTTGCCACCTCATCCGCCACCGATTCGCGAGTCATCCTCGACGCCACCGGTGCGGAAACGCTGATCGGCCAAGGTGACGCGTTGTTCCTGCCGATGGGCCAGGCCAAGCCGATCCGCGTGCAGGGCGCATGGGTCGATGAGTCCGAAATCCGTCGCGCGGTGGAGTTCGTGCGAACCCAGCGCAAGCCGCATTATCGCGAGGATATCGAGGAGATGGCCAAGGAGGCCGAAAAGAAGGCCATCGAGCCGGATGAGGACATCGGCAACGACATGGACGTGCTGTTGCAGGCGGCGGAACTGGTGGTCAGCACGCAGTTCGGCTCAACCTCCATGCTGCAGCGCAAACTGCGTGTCGGATTCGCCAAAGCCGGCCGACTCATGGATCTGCTTGAATCGCGTGGTGTGGTCGGTCCGTCCGAAGGCTCCAAAGCTCGCGAAGTGCTCGTCCAACCGCAGGATCTGCCGCAGGTGCTCGCCTTCATCAAGGGCGAAACCTCATCGCTTACCGCAGGTTCTACCCAGCCGGCCGACGCTGCGGACACGCGATGATGGAACGCGACAACCGCACGCATTGCGCCAAGTAGTGGTATCGGGGTAACGTGAACGGTATGGAAAAGCAAGAAGAACGCAAATCGTCCCTGCTTGACGGGTGGAACGCCCCGCCGAACATCGTCACTTTCTCTCGTATCGTCCTGGTCGTCATCTTCCTGGCGTTGTACGTCATGGCAGGCGCATGGGGTACCAAAAACACGACTATGCGCTGGGTGGCGGCGATTATCTTCATCATCGCCGCCTGCACCGATAAGCTCGACGGTTGGATGGCCCGCAAATATAACCAGGTCACCGAACTGGGCAAGCTCATGGACCCAATCGCAGATAAGCTGCTCACCTGCGGCACGCTGATCGTCGCCGCCATCTTCAACGAATTCGGCAACGCAGTGCTCGGCTGGGTCGTGACCGCGCTGTTCCTCATCCGTGAGATTGGCATCACCATCATGCGTTTCTTCGTCATCGACACCGGCGGCAAGGTCATCGCCGCATCCCAAGCCGGCAAGTACAAGACCCTGTGCCAGTGCATCGGCCTTGCCATGCTCATGCTGCCGATGTGGAGCCTCGCCGATGGCATGAACACCACTCCGCTGTGGATGACCGTTTATTACACGATCACGTACGCCCTGATTTACCTGGCGTTGATTCTATGCCTGTATTCGGGCGGCGAATACCTCGTCAACACGTTCGGCGGACGTAAGAAGACCGCAAAATCCGAAAAGGAAACCAAGTAAATCCCGATGAGCGAATCCGAAAATTCGTCGACCGCGGCCAGCCAATCGCAATGCGATAAGCTGGCCGCAGCCGTTTTACGCTATTGCGAAGCCAACCATTTCAAAATCGCCGCCGCCGAATCGCTGACGGGAGGTCTACTCGCCGACGCCTTCGTACGCATACCAGGCGCATCGAAAGTGTTCCTCGGCTCGGCGGTGACCTACGACATTCGCGCCAAAGCGAAGATTCTCGGCGTGAATGCCGACCTGCTGGCCCGAGAAGGGGCGGTCCACCCCGAAGTGGCGCGGCAGATGGCTGCGGGAACCGCGCAACTATACCGACAGACCGAGGATGGAGACTGTGTCATCGGCTTGGCCACTACCGGTGTTGCAGGGCCAGGACCGGATGGTGACAAACCTGCCGGCCTGGTGTACATCGGCTGCTCCCTGCCCTGTGGCTTCAATGGCATTCGTGCGCGTCAAACAGCTGCTTATGAGCTGCGTCTGAAGGGTGATCGGGAAGCCGTGCGGCACGAAACCGTGCAATGTATTCTGGAAAAACTGAGGACTCTTTCAGCACTTTCACAGGAATAATCCACGAATATGGGTGTTGACCATAGTGGACGTACGTATGAAAAGCGAAAGGGGCTGGCGGCATGGACACGATGACACTCACCAAGGAACAGATGGAACTCAAGGCGATGGTTCCCACGATGCAAAGCGGCAACGCCCGCGTCAGGGAACTCACCCCAGCCCAGCGCCGCGCGGTGATGTTCGCCCAGCAGCAGGTGCTGCGTGCCCGCGCGGCCAAAAAGGCCAAAGACGAGCGCCAGGCCGCATTGACCCGCATATGGCGGGAGGAAGACGCGGAACGCGTTTCCGCACGATCCATGTCGGCAGCCACGGAAGCCACCGACGAACCCAGAGAGGTATCGCTTCGCGAGGCCATCGGCCATGTACTGCGCGATCTGCGCACCCATGACCACAAAACGTTGCGTGAGGTGAGCGAAAAGGCCGGAGTGTCGTTGGGATACCTCTCCGAAGTGGAGCGTGGCCAAAAAGAGGCCAGCTCCGAGCTGCTGAGCTCGATTGCGCAATCGTTGGGCATCTCCACGGCGCAGATGCTGCGCATGGTCGCCGATTATCTCGATTCCGTCGCAATCTGATTCCTGTTGGACGTCTAACGCCCGGCGGCTTGTTCCGTCGGGCGTTTTCTTTTGGTTGCGCTTGCTGTGTACACTTGGGCGCGTGCAGGAACGTGAATTTTGGCAGTTGCTTGAAGAGGTACTCGGCCGTAGCTATGGCCGCGCGCTCGCACACGACCAAGTGCTTGATCGATTGAACGGTCTGACAGCCGTCGAAGCGCTTGAAATGGGGGAGGAGCCCCGCGTGGTATGGAACGTTCTGTGCGACCAGATGAACATTCCTGACTCCAAACGTTGGGGAAAGGACCATAACGCGCCACCAATGCCGGTGCGTTAGGCGGAGTTCGGCTATCGCAAAACACCGATTTCGAACAGATGTTCGGATAATGGGGTATAGTTATCCACAGAAGCACGGATTGGGCAGGTCGTCAACGGCTCGCCGCGAAGTTTCAGAATGCTGGAATTTCAAGGGAAAGCGGTCGTCGGCGTGTCGAAATGCATGTTCTTCGACCACAATGGCCGATTGAACTTGCGCAGATGGATGATGCGGTTTTACGGTGAATCCATTCATTCGTCTCGGTCAACAACAAGGAGTAGTCATGGCACAGACGAGCGCGGCAAAGAACGCCGCACAGAACAAGTCCGCGAATGGAATCGATCCGCGCCGTCAGGCCGCGCTCGACACAGCGCTCGCGCAGGTCGAGAAAAGCTTCGGCAAGGGATCGGCCATGAGACTTGGCGACCGCCCGGAACAGGATGTCGAGGTCATTCCGACCGGATCCTTGGCTTTGGATATGGCATTAGGCATCGGCGGCCTGCCTAAAGGCCGTATTGTGGAGATTTACGGACCGGAATCCTCTGGTAAGACCACATTGGCGCTGCATGTGGTGGCCAATGCCCAGAAGGCCGGCGGTGTGGCCGCATTCATCGATGCCGAGCATGCGCTCGATCCGGTCTATGCCCGTAAGCTGGGCGTCGACACCGATTCGTTGATCGTCTCTCAGCCGGACAATGGCGAGCAGGCATTGGAAATCGCCGACATGCTGATTCGTTCCGGCGCGCTTGACGTGATTGTCATCGATTCCGTCGCGGCCTTGGTGCCGAAAGCGGAAATCGAAGGCGAGATGGGAGACAGCCATGTCGGCCTGCAGGCGCGCCTGATGAGTCAGGCGTTGCGTAAGATGACCGGTGCGCTGGCGCAAGCCGGTACCACCGCCATCTTCATCAACCAGTTGCGTGAGAAAATTGGCGTGTTCTTCGGTAATCCGGAGACCACCACCGGCGGCAAGGCATTGAAGTTCTACGCGTCCGTACGTATGGACATCCGCCGTATCCAGACCATTAAGAACGGTGATGAGGCTGTCGGCAACCGTACCAAGGTCAAGGTTGTTAAGAACAAGATGGCTCCGCCGTTCAAGACCGCCGAATTCGATGTGCTGTACGGCGAGGGCATCTCCAAGGAAGGTTCCGTGCTTGATATGGCGTTGCAGGCCAACGTCGTCAAAAAGTCTGGCTCGTGGTTCACCTATGAGGGCGACCAGCTGGGGCAAGGACGCGAAAACGTGCGTCAGTTCCTCAAGGACAATCCGGAACTCACAGAGGAAATCGAGAACAAGGTCAAGGCGGCATTCGGTCTGATCAAACCTACCGACCAGTTCGCCGAGGACGATGGGGCGGAGGACGCCGCGGGCGCGCCGGATGATGGTAAGACGTCCAAAACTTCAAAAGCCGCCAAAGCCTGACATATGATCAGCGCCGAACGTTTCCTTAAGGAACAGGGCCTTCAGCCGGCGTCGGCCGATACTGGGGGCCTTGCCCTTTCTTCAGAGGATCCAGAACGCACGAACGTTCAGAGGTGGAACCGTCGAACGAAACCTGACCGTTCCAGTTTGTTCGCTGGAAGCGCAAATGCGACGAAAACGCCACGACACGCGCGACACGCTGGGCGTGTCGGGAACGGCGATTCTACTGCCGCAAAGGATCCAAATGATCTTGACGCATGCAGGGAAGCCGCATTGCGATTGCTGGACGCTGCGCCTCGACCTTCCGGCGCACTGCGTGAGCGCCTGATTGGTAAGGGCTATACCTCTGAAGTGGTTGACGACGTCATCGAAAGACTGACAAGGGTTCAACTGATTGACGATGAAGCCTACGCGCAATCCGCGGTGCGCTACTGTGCGACCCGTCTTATGGGATGTAGGGGCGCGGTCGCTGAGCTTACACGGAAAGGCGTCGACCGTAGGCTGGCCCAACAGGTTTGTGATGAGGCGGAATCCTACGGCGTGTTTACTGAAGCCGCATGGGAATTAGGCCGTAGAACCGCGAGAAAAACCGCCGGTCTGGAACGCGATGCACGTAGGCGCCGCTTCTGGAGCGCGGGCGGCAGAAAAGGCCATAATCCTGAGATTCTGCGCCAAATCGCACAGGAACTGTTTGATTGACGGCGACCGTTGACCAAGGGCGTGACGTCAGTTTCATAAAGAGGCTGGTGTAAAGAAATCCTCAAAACATAAAGAGTGGAGAGTGAGACCTCTTATACCCCGGGTTCTGTCGTGCCAACGGCACGGATGGCCATCCATCTCGACCTGGCGTTGCCGTCAGGCTCTAGCAGCCTACCCGAAGGCTTCGGACGAGCAGTCCTCGAACGCCTTCTGCTTGGCCTTGCTCCCGATGAGGCTTGCCATGCGGCCAACTGTCACCAGCGGCCCGGTGGTCTCTTACACCGCCGTTTCACCCTTACCCACCGGCCGAAACCGGTAAGGCGGTCTATTCTCTGCTGCGCTATCTCTCAGGTCGCCCTGGGCGGACGTTATCCGCCATCGTGCTCTATGGAGCCCGGAAGTTCCTCAACCGACAAAATCGGTCGCGGCCATCAAGAGGTCTCAAACGCACAACTATAGCAAGAGAATCGTCGAAAGCAAAGCGTAAAAAAACTTTTGTTTTCTCGGGGAGTTTTCCAGCAAATCACCAATCTTATGGATACAATGATGACTACCAAGCAGCGATGCAGCTGGTTGGTCCGTATATAGCGGTTAACACCGCTTGAGTCTAGGGAGGTCCACATGGAAATCGTCGTTACCGGACGTCATACGCAGATCAAGCAAAGGTTCCGTGACGTTGTCGAAAGCAAGATGAATCGTGTGACCGCTATCGCCCCGGATGCGCAGCGTGTCCAGATTGTGCTGTCCCACGAGGGCAATCCGCGTCAGGCCGACACCGCCAAGCGCGTTGAGATCACCGTCATCGCAGGTCGTACCGTGGTGCGTGCCGAAGCCTCCAGCGCCGACGAGTTCAGCGCGCTCGATTTGGCTCTCGACAAGCTGACGCTTCGTCTGCGCCGTACCCGCGACCGCCGCAAGGACCATCGTCGTGGCTACACCGATCCGGTCCCGGTCGATCTGGGCCCGGTCGAGCCGGTCGTCGTCGAGGAGCCGGAGCCGGAAGCGCCGAACAATAGCCCGGCCGACGCCGTTTCCGCTGATCTCGGCCCTGGCGAATCCGTCGAGGTCCAGGTCGGCGACACCCCAATCGTCATCCGCCGCAAGCTGCACATCGCCGAGCCGATGACCATTGACGAGGCCCTGTACGAGATGGAGCTGATCGGTCACGACTTCTTCCTGTTCGTCAACAAGGAAACCGGTCGTCCGTCCGTCGTCTACCACCGTCACGGTTGGAGCTACGGCGTCTTCGAAATCGACACTCCGGAGAATGTGGCCAAGAAGTAATGGCTAATGGCTGAAAACTGAACGATAAGAGGCTCGCATGTCATACATGCGGGCCTCTTTTCTTATGCGAAAAACAAGATACGTCAAAACTTACGTAAAATGGACGGAGCTTTTCGGAAATCGCGAGAAAGCGACTATCCTCAATCGAGGAAAGTCACCATACACAAAGGGAGTGATTGTGGTAGATATCGTTGACAAAGCCCTACGCATGGGTGAAGGCCGACAGATCAAGAAGCTTGAGAACGTGGCCAAAGCGACGAACGCCTTGGAGGACGAGATCGCGGCGCTTGACGACGAGGAGCTCAAGGGCCAGACCGCCAAGTTCAAGCAGCGTATCGAAAACGGCGAGTCCCTTGACAAGCTCATGCCGGAAGCCTTCGCCACCGTGCGTGAAGCTTCCAAGCGAACCCTGGGCCTGCGCCACTTCGACGTGCAGCTCATGGGCGGCGCCGCTCTGCACTGGGGCAACATCGCCGAAATGAAGACCGGTGAAGGCAAGACCCTTGTGGCCACGCTGCCGGCCTACCTGAACGCACTCGACGGTCAGGGCGTCCACGTCGTCACCGTCAACGACTATCTGGCCAGCTACCAGGCCGAGCTGATGGGCCGTGTCTACCGCTTCCTCGGCATGAGCACCGGCTGCATCATCACCAACCAGAAGCCGCCGGAGCGTCGCAAGCAGTACAACGCCGACATCACCTACGGCACCAACAACGAATTCGGTTTTGATTACCTGCGCGACAACATGGCGTGGGAGAAGTCCGATCTCGTACAGCGTGGCCATCACTACGCCATCGTCGATGAGGTCGATTCCATTCTCATCGACGAAGCCCGTACCCCGTTGATCATCTCCGGTCCGGCCGAAGGCGACGTGACCCGCTGGTACCGCCAGTTCGCGCGCCTGGTCCTGAAGCTCAACCGCGACGAGGATTACGAGGTCGACGAGAAGAAGAAGGTCGTCGGCATCCTTGATCCGGGCATCACCAAGGTCGAGGACTATCTCGGCATCGACAACCTGTACGAACCGAACAACACCGCATTGATCGGCTATCTGAACAACGCCATCAAGGCCAAGGAACTGTTCCTGCGCGACCGCGACTACGTCGTGACCGGCGGCGAAGTGCTCATCGTCGACGAGCACACCGGACGTATCCTGCCGGGCCGCCGTTACAACGAGGGTCTGCACCAAGCCATCGAAGCCAAGGAAGGCGTGGAGGTCAAGGCCGAAAACCAGACCTTCGCCACCATCACCCTGCAGAACTACTTCCGCATGTACGACAAGCTGGCAGGCATGACCGGTACCGCAGAGACCGAAGCCGCCGAATTCATGGGCACCTACAAGCTGGGCGTGCTGCCGATTCCGACCAACAAGCCGATGATCCGCGAGGATAAGGACGATCTGATCTTCCGTACCAAGAAGGAAAAGCTCGCCGCCATCGTCCGTGATGTGGCCAAGCGCCACAAGAAGGGCCAGCCGGTCCTGCTGGGTACCGCATCCGTGGAATCCTCCGAAGTCGTGTCCTCTCTGCTTGACGTGGCCAAGATTCCTCACCAGGTGCTGAACGCGAAGCAGCATGACAAGGAAGCCGCCGTTGTGGCCGTCGCAGGCCGTAAGGGCGCCGTCACCGTGGCCACCAACATGGCAGGCCGTGGTACCGATATCATGCTCGGCGGCAACGTCGAGTTCCTCGCCGATGCGAAGCTCAAGTCTGAAGGCTATTCTCCGGATGACACTCCGGACGAGTACGAGAAGCGTTGGCCGGGCACTTTGGCCGAAATCAAGGACCAGGTCAAGGACGAGCATGAGGAAGTCGTCAAGCTCGGCGGTCTGTACGTGCTCGGCACCGAGCGCCACGAATCCCGCCGTATCGACAACCAGCTGCGCGGCCGTTCCGGCCGTCAGGGAGATCCGGGTGAATCCCGTTTCTACCTGTCCCTCGAAGATGATCTGATGCGTCTGTTCAACACCCAGCTGGTGGCGCGTGTCATGGCCAAGGGCATGCCGGAAGGCGAGCCGATCGAAGCCAAGAGCGTTTCCAAGGGCGTGCGCACCGCACAGAAGGCCGTCGAATCGCGTAACTTCGAAATCCGTAAGAACGTGCTGAAGTACGATGACGTGATGAACAAGCAGCGCACCGTCATTTATGCGGAGCGTCAGGCTGTGCTGAAGGGCGCGGATATCCACGAGGACATCCTCAAGTTCATCGACGACACCGTGCTGAGCTACATCAAGGGCGCCAACAACGGTTCCGACAAGCCGGCCGATTGGGATTGGGACGGTCTGTTCAAGGCCATCTCCTCCGTGTACCCGATCGCCGTGGAGCAGGAAGCGGCCAAGGACGCCGTCGACAAGCTCAAGGGCGACAAGGCCGTTGAGGCCCTGAAGGAGCTCATCGTCTCCGACGCCAAGGACCAGTACTCCGATTTCGAAGACAAGCTCGGCAGCGAAGGCCTGCGCCAGCTCGAGCGCCGCGTGGTGCTCGCCGTGCTCGACCGCAAGTGGCGTGAACACCTCTACGAGATGGACTACCTCAAGGACGGCATCGGCCTGCGCGGTATGGGCCAGCGCGACCCGCTGGTCGAATACCAGCGTGAAGGCTACCAGATGTACAACTCCATGATTGAAGCCATCAAGGAGGAAACCATCCAGCTGCTGTTCCACGTGGACATCGAACGCGTGGCCATGACCGAGGACGAGGAGACCGAATCCGATGAGGATGAGGCCGTGAACGCCGCCGAGGCCGTAATGGGTCTGGACGGCGAAGCCGCCGCGACCGGCGAATCCGCTCCTGCAGAGCCGGAGACCGATGACGAGGCCGAAAAGACCACCATCGATGAACTGGCTGACGAGCAGAAGAACGAGAAGGGCATCGTCGGCATGCAGCCGATCAGCCATGCCGAAGGCAAGGTCCCGGCCAACAAGCGTCCGAAGAGCGAGGAACTCCACTCTCCGTGGGCGGATGGCCGCACTTTCCCGGGAACCGGCAAGAACGCCCAGTGCCCATGCGGTTCTGGCCGTAAGTACAAGATGTGCCACGGCCAGAACGAGCAGTGATTCGCTGAATCGCTGACTTGCTCATGACATAACCTCCCCCGACCGTAATCGGGGGAGGTTTTCTTTTTTGAAGAATCTTCGATGGGCCGTTTCGTGATATGGACGTGCGGACGTGGGGAAACGTCCAATCGTTACAATTGGCGGCATCAGAACAACAATAAAGGCGTGCGACAGCGCCAAGGAGGGCATCATGGCCGAAATCACATGGAAGTCGATCCTCACCAAGCTGGTCGGAGGGGACCACTTGAGCGCCGAGGAATCCGAGTGGTTCGTCGATGACCTCATGAACGGCAATGCCGATCCGGCGGCCGTTGGCGCGGTACTCGCCACCCAGCAGCAGTTGGGGCTGACCCCCGACGAAGTGCGTGGCGCGGCGAAGGCCATGGTGGCCCATGCCATTCCGCTGTACATCGACGGTGAAACCACCGACATCGTCGGCACCGGTGGCGACGGAGCCTCCACCGTGAACCTGTCATCCATGGGGGCCGTCGTAGCCGCGGCCGCAGGCGTAAAAGTCGTCAAGCACGGCAATCGTGCGGCCTCATCCAAGTGCGGCACTGCTGACTGCTTCGAAGCGCTCGGCCTGCCCATGGATTTGACTCCGGAACAAGTGAGCGAAGTCGGCAACGAATGCGGCATCGCATTCGCTTTCGCACGCACCTTCCACCCCGCCATGCGTTTTGTCGGTCCGATTCGCGCCGCGCTCGGCGTGCCATGCGTGTTCAACGTGCTTGGTCCGCTGACCAACCCGGCAAGCCCGAAGCATATGGCCGTCGGCTGCGCTAATCGCAAGATGAGCCCGATCATGGCCGCCGTATATGCGGCGAACGGCCAGATCGGCATGGTCTACACTTCCCATGAGGGCCTTGACGAGATGGCACCGACCGGTCCGGTCTCCATTTGGGAATTCAAGGACGGCAAGGTTACCGAAAACAAATTCGATCCGACCGTCGAACTCGGCCTCGCCAAAGTCACCATCGCAGATCTGAAGGGTGGCGAACCGACGCTCAACGCGCAGCTGGCACGAGACTTCTTCGCAGGCAAGGATGTGTCGTTCCGTACCACCGCGCTGCTGAACGCCGCTTCCGCAATCGTCGCCGACGGTCATTTGGTGCCGGGCGACGCAAGCTTGGCTGACCGGTTCAAAGCCGCCTACGCCATCGCGGAGCAGACCGTCGACTCCGGCAAGGCCACGGCGCTGCTTGACAAGTGGATCGCCATCGCCCAAGCTGCGAAGAAAGCCTGAAAACGCTGACAACGTATGTGTGTGTGAAGGCCCCGGCGTAAATATGAACCGCACCCCGATTGTTGGACTGAAGAAATTCAGATTCGATGATCGGAGGTGCGGTTCTTTCGTATGCGTGAGGATCGAAGGAGACGTTACGACGACGGGTTCCGGCGCGAGGCGCTGGAGCTCATCAAGTCCGGAGCCGGCAAGGACACGCTCGCCAGAAGGCTTGCCATACCGGTGTATACCGCGAGAAACTGGATCAGGCTGTACAGGTCCAACGGCGAGGAGGCGGTCATGGGAGGCGGCGGCAGCAGACGCTACGACTGGGAGACGAAGGTCGCCGCGGCGCGCGACCACGTCGAGAACGGTCTGACCAAGACGGAGGCCATGGCCAGGCACGGGATCGCGAGCATCGCGTACCTGAAGGCGAAGGTCGCGTACCTGGAAAAACTCCGGGCCCTGCGGGCGTCCAAGTCACGCGGCGCGAGCGAAGCGCCGTCGTCCGACTGCTCGCAGGGCGGGGACACCGGCTCGACCACCTCCTGAGGATAGCCGGGGTGCCGAAATCCACGTACTACCACCACCTGTCGCGCCCGGCGCACGTGTCCAGGCCGGACGTGGAGCCGATGGTACGGGAGATATGGGAGCGCACCCCGAACGGGTGCGGCCACCGGCAGGCGCGCATGTGCCTGGTCCACGAGTTCGGCACGCGCATATCCGCCAAGACCGTGCTCAGGGTCATGCGCCGTATGGGCTGAGATGCGCCATCCGCTCCAGGAACCCGTGGAGACGCTACAGCTCGTACAGGGGCGAGACGGGCGACCGCGTGCATAACCTGCCCGAACGCGACTTCGACGCGGCCCGTCCGTTCTCCAGGCTCGGCACCGACGTCACCGAGTTCAAGGTCGCCGGCTCCAAGGCGTACCTCGCTCCCGTGTACGACATGGCCAGCAAGGAGATCGTGGCTTGGGACGTGAGCCGCAGTCCGGACCTCGGGCAGCAGAGGCGCCTGCCCGCCATGCTCGCGGAGCGCCTGCCCGCCGGCACGGAGCCGATCCTGCACTCGGACATGGGATGGCAGTACCAGCACCAATGGTGGAGGAAGGAGCTCGAACGCCCCGGCATCCGCCGGTCCATGAGCCGCAAGGGCAACTGCCTGGACAACGCGGCGGCCGAGCAGGTCTTCGGCCACTTGAAGGACGAGTTCTACCGCGGCCGTGTGTTCGACTCGTACGAACAGTTCAAACGCGAGCTGGACGCCTACATCATCCATTGGAACACCAGACGACGCCAGATACGACTCGAGGGACGCACCCCGGAGGAGTTCCTGAGCATGTCCCTCGCGGTCTGACCCTGTATCCCAATTAACAACGTCCAACAAACGGGGCACAGTTCAATAACCGCCGGGGCCTTCACATAGATGGATGTATTCAGTTTGTCGCCAAAGAATCGTCAGACGCGTGCTCCATCATCGAATTCGTCGGTACGCGTTTCACGATGCCCTTTATGCTGCACGATGAGGCCAGCGGCGCCGACCAGCGCACACAAACCGAAAATCGAACCAAGAATCGAAGCCAACGCCGGAACGAACACGGAAGCGATAATGCCGATGACGCCGGCCACCAGCAATATCCAGAACACCAGTTTTGACAGTTTCACATGGCCGATTTCAGGATTCGGCGGCACGAAGTCGTCACCGTAACGGTCCATGACCCGATCCGTGTCAAGCCAGCTCGAACCAGTGAAATCGCGCGGCCCACGACCATTCGCCGGCGCATCATTGGTGAACGTGCCCTGATCCAAGTCATCGATGGACAGCAAAGCCTCTTTTTCCCGACGTTGCGCATGCTTCTCGAAACGTTTCGCACTACGCGAACGTTCCACGGCCTTCAAATCGTCAGCATGCGAATCCGCAAACTTGGCCCAAGCCGCATCCAAGTCGTCCATTGGAGAGCCGCCACCATGCGACGCGTCATTTGGGCGTTCTTCATCGTCATTGCTATTGTTGAGGTCAGTCATACTTATACTCTAATCGGGCGGAGGCCAATCCGCCGGGAGGATCGTGAAGAATGCTCTATTGGTTTTTCGTAAAAGGCTTGGGACCAATCGCCATCCACCGTTTGGGACCGACCGCGCAAGGACTTGAGAACATTCCGCACGAAGGTGGCGCCATCATCGCAGCCAACCATCTTGCCGTCATCGACGATGCGTTGCTGCCGTTGACCTGCCCGCGCATGATTCATTTCATGGGCAAGGCCGAATATTTCGAAGGCAAAGGCATCAAAGGCAAATTCAAGAAATGGTGGTTCACGTCAGTCGGCGTGTTCCCCGTGGACCGTTCCGGCGGTTCCAAATCACTTGGCGCACTGAACCACGCCCGTGAGATCATCGAGGACGGACATCTGTTCGGCATTCACATCGAAGGTACTCGCAGCCCTGATGGACGTCTTTACAAAGGACACACCGGCGCGGCGCGTCTGGCATTCGAAACCGGTTGCCCCATTATTCCGGCCGCCATCATCGGTTCGCGTGAACTGCAGAAGCCAGGACAGGTCATTCCGAACAAAGGCAAGTCCAAGGTGATTTACGGCAAGCCGATTGAAGTCGAGAAGAAATCCGCCGACCAGATTACCCACGATGATTTGCGTTCGCTTACCGACCGCGTGACCCGTGAGATCCAGAAGATGAGCGGACAGGAATACGTCGACGAATACGCGCAGAAGGGCAAGGCCGAGCTCAAAGCCCAGCAGGAGGCCGAAGCGCAGGCACAAGCCGAATCCGCTGCCAAGAAGGCATAAGTTTTCAGCGAGGTTCATTCCAAACCAATCAGGGGTGTCTGTTCCGAAGAATGTTTTCGGAACAGACACCCCTGATTTCTATTTTGTAATCAGGATAATCAGTCGAACAGCGACGAATACATTTTCAAGGTGACGGTATTCGGCGTGCCATCCTCCTGACGCAGTCGCACCTCGGTGCCTCCTACCGGATCCTGCGAAGCGACCTTCTTGTCTTGACTGGAGTCAAGTGTCAGTTGCGAGCTGATCTTCACACTGAATCCCAGCTTCTCCAATGCGGCTTTGGCAGCGGCGGCTTTCTGTCCGACATAATTCGGCAGCGTTACGGTTTCCGGTCCCTTCGACACCACCGCATTGACGCTATCGCCCCAGTGCAACTCGTCTCCGGTCTTCGCGGAAGCGGAAATCACCTGTCCTTGCGGAATCTTGTCATCGAATTGCTCGGTCCAGTTGACGGTGAGCTTGAGCGCATCAAGCGTCTGCTGCGCCTCATCCTTCGATTTGCCCACGACGCCCGGCATGGTAACCGGTTTCGGTCCTTGGGACAGCGTGACGGTAATCTTCGCGTTATGGGGCAGAGTCGCGCCGGGATCCACGCTTAAATCAAGCAACGCGCCCTGAGGTACGTCCATGGAATACGCGTCATCATTGGCCGGAGTCTGTTCGATGTTGTCGAAGCCGGCACGCTTCAACGCGTTGATCGGATCCTTGCCGTTCGCACTGGTGGCATCGAGAATGTCTGTGGGAACAGTGCCCTGCTTAATACCCTTGGACACTACCACCTTGACCTTCTGATGATGACGTTTGCTCACATGCGAACCGACATTCTCCGGGTCGGTGGAGATGACATTGCCAGCCTTGACGGAATCACTGAACGCCTCGGTTTCTTCGTACTCGATGTTGGAGAATTTCAGCAGTTCCTCATAGGCGTTCCATTTGATGTTGGAAATACGGCAGGGCTCCGAATCGGAACATGTGAGATCTGCCGGCTGAGGCATGGTCCAGTAGCTGCCCGGTCCTCGGAAATACCACCAGGCATAGCCTCCACCGCCTGCGCAGGCAAGCACGATGGCTGCTACGACGGCGATGATGACAGGTGCACGCTTGCCACTGCGTTTCGGCTGTCCACCACTGACCGGACCGTTCGAGGGGGAAGCTGGAACGTTGTTGGCGGGGACGTCGTTCTTTTCCAAAGCCAAGCGGGTGGTTGCCTCCGGATCTGCCTGCTGCGCCGGCATGACGGTGGTTTTGTTCGGGTTTTCCGGATTGAACTGTCGTGTACGATCGTCGTTCTGACGCACAGGCGGTGCTGGGGGAGCGGGCGGTAGCGGCATCTGCCGGGTGCCATCGCCGGGCATGGTGTCGGCGGCATCGTTTGCGGCCGGGGAAACGGCTGACAGACGGTATTGCCAGTCGTCGATGGTGAGGTTCGATTGCAACTGCTGCAATTCGTCGAATGCCACGGACGCATCCTGGGGACGGTCCTCGACCGCGCGCGCCGTAAGACGGGCGAGGAATGCGGCCACGCCTGCATTGATGCCCGGACAAGCGGTCGTGATATCCGGCACATCCTCATGCACGTGCTTGAACACCAGCGTCACCGGATTGTCCGCGGTGAACGGCACCTTGCCGGCCAGCATCTCCCAAGCCATGATGCCTACGGAATACAGGTCTCCCTGCGGCGTTGCCTGATTGTGCTGAATCATTTCTGGCGCCAGATAGGCGGCCGTGCCCAGCAGCATGCCGGTGGAGGACAGCGTGGCCTGCGACACCGCCTTGGCCAGGCCGAAATCGGTGATCTGCACATGTCCTCGGTCATTGAGCAGAATATTCTCCGGTTTGATATCGCGGTGCACCACGCCTGCGCGATGCGCCGAAGCCAAGCCGTCCAACGTCTCACCGACTATGCGTAGCGTCTCACGAACGCTGAACGTGACTTGCTGGTTCATTTCGTACCGCAGGTTCACGCCATGCACGTACTCCATGACAAGAAAATCCAATCCATCGAACTCACCGGTGTCATACACCTGCACGATATGGGGATTGGCTATTGCTGCTGCGGAACGGGCCTCGCGATGGAAACGTTCCACGAACTGGTCGCGTTGTGGGCCCTGTGCCAGCTGCGTGTGCATGATCTTAATGGCGACGGTGCGTCCCAGACGCTCGTCAACGGCTTGATACACCGTGGCCATGCCGCCATCGGCGATTCTGCTGACGACTCGGTACCGGCCTTCGATGACCTGGCCTTCGGGGGCATGCTGGGCTTCACTCATGGCTAATCGGTACGATTCCTTCTTCAAAAAACGTTTCGCGACAAAGATGTGTTCACTTGTAGTCTACAAGGAATGGTTTGCGGAAGATGCGATGAACACGGGTCTTTCACAGTGCGGCGGCATCAGCCCTGTTCCCGCACAATCGGTACGAAACGTGCGCATGCTTCGGTAAGCATGTCTTTGCGATCCTGCGATAGTTCAAGCGTCTCGATGGCGGCCTTCGACTCGAGCCACAGACCGGCGATCCGTTCCTTGGAACGTGCGATGGCACCAGTGGACTCGAACAATGCGATGGCACGCCTAACATGTGCCTCGTCACGTGATTCGGCTTCCCACATGTCGATGAGTTCACGTCGTTCGACATCGCCGGCAGCCTCAATCGCATCGGCCAGCAACACCGTGCGTTTGCCTTCACGGATATCACCGCCCACCGGTTTGCCGGTATTGCGGCTCGACCCGATGACGTCCAGAAGATCATCCGCGAGCTGGAACGCCAAACCAAGCGGCAATCCAATCGCCAGTGCGAGCCTGCGCGCGTCCGCAGGGGCGAGGCCGGCGGCAAGCATACCGAATTCCAAAGGTGCGATAGTGGTATAACTGGCGGTCTTCCAACGGAAGACATTCAAAGAGGCCGACGCCAGCTCTTCAGGATCGTCTAACGTATTGAGTTCCACGGCCAAATCGAGTACTTGGCCGATTTCCACTTCACGGTGCATATTCAGGAAGGCCGACACCACGGAAGATCCGGAGCCAAGCCGGCAAGCCGCTTTATTGGCGATATCCACGCTCGCGGTGGCCAGCATATCACCCAACATGATGCCCAAACCATGGCCGATGGCATCACTATGGGTATCCGTGGCAAGCGCACGATGAGCGGACGGCTTGCCACGGCGCAGATCGGAATCGTCGATGATGTCGTCATGCACCAACGCGCCGGTCTGAAACACTTCGATCGCGCATGCCAGATCCAACACCGCATCCATATCACGTTCCGCCACATCCTGCGGCGCGAACGCACGGAACGCATCCAACGTCAGCAACGCCCGCAGACGTTTGCCGCCCTCACTTGACGTGACCGCCTGCTGCGCCACCGCATCAGCGACGGCTTTGCAGGAATTCGCCACCGGATCGTCCGCATGCAGGAACGAAAAATCCCTTACCAGCGAGAGCGTGCGCGTTTCAATCTGTTCCAAATCGGAAGAGCTAGTCATGGGTCAAGGTTATCCACACACATTCGACAAGAGGAAAACATAATGATTGCAGCGGGTGAGACGGTGCCGGACGTTTCGTGACACGCCGAGCTTCACGTTCTCCGACCACAGGGGTCCCGAAACGCCTCATTGCATTGCCGGATGATGCATAGTTCCAACAAAGCGGCCTGCATCAAGCGACCGCTCCGATACGCCAAGGAGGACGAGACATGAAGACGATCGACGAGCCCATGCCGATATGCGAAGCCGAGATGGAACGGCTTGAAGACCAATTGGTGGAGGATTGCAAATCGCTGGGCATGGCGGAGAGCATACGCGATTTCCTGCAGGAGCCATTCTCGGAATGGATGGATGAGCTGGCCGATGAATCGTCGGGAGATGACGATTCATCGCCAGAATGCAGACTGTCCAGAAACGGTGCGGGAGCACTTGCCATCGCCATGCAGCAGACCATGGCGGTGCGTGACGCGCTGCTGGTCTCCATCATCGTGGATGAACGACGTTCGTCACGTGACTTTCTCATGGGATTCATGGCCAATCCGACACTTCCCGGCAACACGCGTCATCTGGAGGAATCCCTCAACGGATCGTTCCGTGACGCATCAAGAAAACCCGACACGAAACGTTGCGACAACGGCGTCAACATGATGTTCGACATCATCGGGATGGTCCCCGAACGGTATCATGTGCAGCCATTGGCCATCATCAGTTATGTGCTGTGGTGGATGGGCGATGAGCGCGCCATGCTGTGCGCGATGCGTGCGCTCGCGTTGGATGAGAATTGTTCGCTCGCGGCGATCATCTGCTCCGCGGCGCATCGTCATATCGGACCGGTATGGGCCGAAGAGACATAGAGCAACACGCCGAAAGGAAGCGGTACTTGCGCATGGTGAGCTCAACACGCGGGAATAATCGTCCTTGCAAGATGGTTAACTCACATAGTTGACGATTTGCCCTTGCCAGAAGTGGGTCCATATGGTATACGCTTCCGGCGGGATCAATAGGAGGATAAGTTTGGCCACCAAGGAAACGACGGTAAATACGGAACAGACTGATCTGACCGAAAAGACCACCTCCGGGAAAAAGGCCTCCACGCGCAAGCCTGCTGCCAAGAAGGGCGAGTCCTCAAAGACCGCTACGAAGACGTCGCGCAAGACGGCCGCGAAGAAGACCTCCGCCGCCAAGAAAAGCAAGAAAGCGGAAGAAGAAGAGAACCTGATCGAGCAGGACGCCCCTGAAGACGATCCCGTCGAGGATGCCGATCTTGATGATTTCGACGATGACCTTGATGACGTGGACGACGAAGGGGAGGATGACGACCTCGACGAGGACAATATCGACGAGGATGACGATTCCGAACTGGAAGACGATGACGAAGACAAGCGCAAAAAGCCGGAAGAGCCCAAGGAAAAAGGCGCTTTCGTGGTGCGTGACGATGATGACGACGACAATCTGACGCCGTCCGGCAATCCGAAGCGTCGTGTGATCGCAGCCGGCGCCACCGCAGATCCGGTCAAGGATTACCTGAAGCAGATCGGCAGAGTGAACCTGCTGAACGCCGAACAGGAAGTCGACCTGTCCGAACGCATCGAGGCCGGTCTGTACGCCCAACATCTGCTGGACACGGAATCCGACAAAATGGATTTCAAGCGCCGGCGTGAACTGAAGTGGGCCGCGAACGACGGCAAGCGCGCTAAGGACCATCTGCTGGAAGCCAACCTTCGACTCGTGGTCTCTCTTGCCAAGCGCTATACGGGCCGTGGCATGCTGTTCCTCGATTTGATTCAGGAAGGCAATCTTGGTCTGATTCGTGCCGTAGAGAAGTTCGACTGGAAGAAGGGCTTCAAGTTCTCCACGTACGCCACATGGTGGATTCGCCAGGCCATCACCCGTGCCATGGCTGATCAGGCCCGCACCATTCGTGTGCCTGTGCATATGGTGGAAGTCATCAACAAGCTGTCCCGCGTGCAGCGCCAGATGCTTCAGGACCTCGGCCGCGAACCTACGCCGGACGAACTGGCCCGTGAGCTCGACATGCCGGTCGAGAAGGTGCAGGAAGTGCAGAAGTACGGGCGTGAGCCGATTTCCCTGCACACGCCGCTGGGCGAGGATGGCGATTCCGAGTTCGGTGATCTGATCGAAGACACCGACGCCATCGCACCGTCCGATGCCGTCGCCTTCTCGCTGTTGCAGGAGCAGTTCAAGCAGGTGCTTGAAACGCTGTCTCCGCGTGAGGCTGGCGTCATCAAGATGCGCTACGGTTTGGAGGACGGCCAGCCGAAGACGCTGGATGATATCGGACGTGTGTATGGCGTGACGCGCGAACGTATCCGCCAAATCGAATCGAAGACCATGTCCAAGCTGCGCCATCCGTCCCGTTCGCAGACGCTGCGCGACTTCCTGGACCAGTGATAGTAATCAGACGCGAGTAAATGAAGTCGAGAAACCGGCATGAACGCAGGGTTTCTCGACTTCATGTCTTGTAAGGCGACAATTGAAAGGGAACATGGCTAAGGATAATTACGGTGCTGAGAGTCTTACCGTGCTCGAAGGCTTGGATGCGGTGCGCAAACGTCCGGGCATGTACATCGGCACGACCGACAGCCAGGGCCTGATGCACTGCCTGTGGGAGATCATCGACAATGCCGTCGATGAGGCTCTTGCGGGAGCCTGCAACCACATCATCGTGACCTTGCATGACGATGGTTCCGTTGAAGTGGCGGACAATGGCCGAGGCATTCCGGTGGACGTGGAGCCGAAAACCAAGCTCACCGGCGTGGAAGTGGTGCTGACCAAGCTGCATGCCGGCGCCAAATTCGGCAATTCCTCGTATGGCGCTTCCGGCGGTCTGCATGGCGTCGGCTCATCCGTGGTGAACGCATTGAGCTCCCGTCTCGACGTGGAAGTGGATCGTGACGGCAAAACCCACCACATGGCTTTCCATCAGGGCCACCCCGGAGTGTATTCCGACGTTGATCCGGAACACCCATCTCCCGATTCGCCATTCAAGAAGACGCGCAAGAATCGTCCCACCGAACTTGAGATCATCGGCAAAGTCAGTCCGAAGACCACGGGTACCCGCATCCGCTATTGGGCGGATCCGGAGATTTTCAACGATACCGCTGAATTCAGCTATGACCAGCTCATCGACCGTGTACGGCAGACCAGTTTCCTGGTGCCAGGGCTGAAAATCACCGTCATCGACGAGAACATTCCCGAAACCGGCGACGAGTCCATTGACGAAATGCTGGAAGTCGATGACAATGTCATCGAACAGGTGACGGAAGAGAACACGTCCGCTGAAACGGATGATATCGGAACCTCTGCCGACATACTGCAGGAGGATTCAGCCGAAGCTGATGAATCAGCCGAATCGCAAGAAAACGATGCTGCCACGCAATCGCAGGAAACTGTTTCCCAACCCGTGCAGCCGAAATATCCGCATGCGCGCGTCGAAGAATTCTGCCATACCGGAGGCGTGAAGGATTTCGTCGACTTCCTGTCCAAAGGCGAAGCGGTCTCCGATATTTGGCGCATCGCCGGCGAGGACACGTATGTTGAAGAAACGCAGGCGGTCGGAGACGATGGTGAACTGCATGCGCAGAAGGTGACGCGTGATTGCGCAGTCGATATCGCCATGCGATGGACCAACGGCTACGACACCACCATGCGCAGCTTCGTCAACGTGGTGGAGACGCCCGGCGGCGGCATGCACGTGGACGGCTTCCTCCAAGGCATCACCAAGCAGGTGCGCAAGGCCATCGAGGACAACGCGCGCAAACTCAAGGTGAATCTCAAGGATTCCCATATGAAGGTGGAACGTGACGACATTCTCGCCGGTCTGGTGGCCGTCGTCACCGTCCGCATCGCCGAACCGCAGTTCCAAGGCCAGACCAAGGACGTGCTCGGCACCGCGCAAGTCAAGCCGATCGTCTCCAGAATGACCGATAAGCAGTTCGGTGAGATGATTACCGGCTCCAAACGCGGTTACAAGGAACAGTCCGGCCGCGTGCTGGAGAAAATCGTCGGCGAAATGCATGCCCGCGTGCAGGCGCGCAAGACCAAGGAAGTCACACGCCGTAAGAACGCGCTTGAATCCGCGTCCATGCCGCCGAAACTGTCCGACTGCCAGCCCGGCAATGACGATGTGGCCGAACTGTTCATCGTCGAGGGTGATTCCGCATTGGGCACAGCCAAGGCCGCCCGTAATTCCGGTTTCCAAGCGTTGCTGCCGATTCGAGGCAAAATCCTCAACGTGCAGAAGGCATCGCTCGCGCAGATGCTGTCCAACAAGGAATGCGCAGCCATCATCCAGGTGGTCGGCGCAGGATCCGGCGCAAGCTTCGACATCGAACAGGCCCGATACAACAAGATCATCATGATGACCGATGCCGATGTCGACGGCGCGCACATCCGCATCCTGCTGCTGACGCTGTTCTACCGGTACATGCGGCCGCTTATCGAATACGGTCATGTGTATGCCGCCGTGCCGCCGCTGCATCGTATCGCGTTGACGGGTACGCATAAGGGCGAGTACATCTACACGTATTCCGATGATGAGTTGGCAGGCAAACTCGCCGAGCTTGATAAAAAGCACATCGGCTACAACGAGGACATCCAGCGTTACAAGGGTTTGGGTGAGATGGACGCCGACCAGCTGGCCGATACCACCATGGATCCGCGCACCCGCATGCTGCGCCGTATCCGCATGGAGGACGCCGAACAGGCCAGCCACATCTTCAGCCTGCTCATGGGTGATGACGTGCCGCCGCGCAAGGCGTTCATCGTGGAGAACGCCGACGATTTCGACCGTTCCAAGATCGACACCTGATATTGCATGGCGATTGCGATTGGCGGGTCTTGCGTTACGGCGGAGACCCGCTTTTCGTGTATGCACGATAATGCAAAAACGTCGGTCGATAGCGCAAGATACAAAATACCGTTTGGTAGGTAACTTTGGATAAAATAGCGGAGTATTTTCGTGATTTTATTGCCGCAAACATAAAACATACAAGGAGCTGACTGTGGCCAATCTGCTGCTCGCCGTGATTTACATCGCCTTCATCAGTCTGGGTCTGCCGGACGCGGTGCTCGGCGCCGCATGGCCGACGATGAGCGGCGACCTGCATGCGCCGATTTCCTGGGCGGGTGGCATTTCCATGACGATTTCCGCCGGCACCATCGTGTCCGCGCTGCTATCAGACCGCATGACCTTGCGGTTCGGTGCAGGCAAGGTCACGGCAGTGTCCGTTGCGTTAACGGCGTTCGCATTGTTCGGCTTCTCCATCTCGCCGAATTACTGGATGCTGCTGCTCTTCGCCATTCCGTACGGCTTGGGCGCGGGCGGCGTCGATGCGGCGCTCAACAACTATGTGGCAATCCACTACGAAAGCCGTCACATGAGCTGGCTGCACGCCATGTGGGGCTTGGGCACGCTGCTTGGCCCGTACATCATGGCAAGCGCATTGGGTGCCGGCCATGGCTGGGCGTGGGGCTACCGGACCATCTCCATTCTGCAGGTCGTGCTCACCGCGGTGCTGGTGCTGAGCCTGCCGTTGTGGAAGGCGCGTAAGACCGTCGAACCGCAGCGGACGAGTGAAACCTCTTCCGTGCAATCCGCGCAGTCCGAGCAATCGGAAGGGGAAACAGCTGACCGGCGCAAGCCGCTTGGTATTCGCGGTGTGCTCGCCATCCGTGGCGCCCGCGAGATCCTCGTGATGTTCTTCTGCTATTGCGCACTCGAATCGACCGCCATGTTGTGGGCCAGCAGCTATATGGCGCTTGGCAAGGGCATCGACAAGACCACGGCGGCCATGTGGGGAAGCCTGTTTTGCATCGGCATCACCGTCGGACGTCTCGCCAGCGGTTTCCTGACCATGAAACTGAACGATCCGGCCATGATTCGTCTTGGCCAGGCGTTGGTGCTGACCGGCATCGTCATCATGCTCCTGCCGTTGCCGCACAATATCGGCACCATCGCGGGACTAATGGTCATCGGTTTGGGCTGCGCGCCGATCTATCCGTGCGTCATCCATTCCACTCCTGCTTATTTCGGCGAGGACAAATCGCAGGCCATCGTCGGCATGCAGATGGCCTGCGCCTATGTGGGATCGATGTGCATGCCGCCGCTGTTCGGGCTGATCGCGCAACATGTTTCGGTCAACCTGTTCCCGTTCTATCTGGTGGTGTTCCTGGCGCTGATGGTCGCCATGCATGAGACCTTGCGCCGCAAGTGCGGCGACCGTGCGGCCGCCTGACGACGCCATATGTGAGACGCTCGAATGCGTCAGCCGGGCGGTGTACTCGAATGAGCCGACGACGGTGGATGACGAGCTTTCCGCCGGTTGTGGATGATGTCTGAAGGCGATGCCATAATCGAACGTATGTACGAATGCATGGACTTGTTCTCGGAGGCTACCAATGCCTGGTTCAAGCATGCGTTCAATGCTCCGACGGAGGCGCAACGTTTGGCATGGCCGGCCATCCGCTCCGGCGAGAACGTGTTGGTGGTGGCGCCCACCGGCTCCGGCAAGACATTGTGCGCCTTCCTTTCCGCAATCGACCGTCTGATGACGAAGGAGGGCGATGACTTATTGCGGACGTCCGGCGGTGGGGACGGCACGGCTGAATCCGATTGCAATGCCAAGAAACGTAAACCCGTCCGCGGCGTCAAGGTCCTGTATATTTCGCCATTGAAGGCTCTGGGCGTGGATGTGGCCAAGAACCTCCAAGCGCCATTGGCCGGCATCGCCGGACAGTGCGAGGCGATGGGATTGCCATCGCCGAAAGTCAGCGTGGGCATACGAAGCGGCGACACCACGCCGCAGGAACGGCGCAGAATCGTCAGCCATCCGCCGGATATCCTCGTCACCACGCCAGAATCGCTGTTCCTGCTGCTCACCTCCAAGGCGCGACGGATACTTTCCGCCGTTGATACCGTTATCGTGGATGAAGTGCACGCCATCGCGGGCTCCAAACGTGGCGCGCACCTGGCGCTGAGCTTGGAACGATTGGAAAGCCTTGTCGGCCGGTCTGTCCAACGCATCGGGCTTTCCGCCACTGTGGAACCGCCGGCCGAAGCCGCACGTTTCCTTGGCGGCACGCGGCCGGTACGCGTCATCAGACCCGAATCGCACCCCGACATGGATCTGAAAGTGGTGGAACCGCTTTCGGCCATGCGCGATCCCGTCTCCGACGACGCAGGGCGGCGGGCAGGCGCCGTGAAACTTCCGAACCGCCATACCACGCATATTTCCGGGGTGAGTCCTGCCATGGAGGCATTGGCGGAACGTAAAGGACTGACTTCGGTCGGGGGAGACGAACATACCTCACGGGTTTCGACCGGAGGTTCGGTATGGCCGGCCATCGAACGCAGCGTGCTTGACGAAGTGCTGAAACACCACACCACCCTCGTGTTCGTCAACTCACGTGGCCTTGCGGAAAAACTCACCGCACGGCTCAACGACCTGTATGCGCAATTGCGCACATCCCGGAAAACTGGGTCTGAAACCGCCGTCAAAGCGGACGCAGGGCGGGATGCGCTGTTCGACCGTAGGCTTGGTCGAACGGCCTTGAGTGTGTCGGACAACGCATCCCAGCCGGAGTCCACAGCCAGTGATTCCACTCAGCCGTATCCGGATCTGGGCTCCCCGGAAGGCCGTGAAGGTTTCGCCAAACACTACGATTCCGTGGTCGGCTCCACCACCATGCTGGTCTCCTCGCATGCGGACGCCGACGCAATCGCCATGGCGCATCATGGTTCCGTTTCCAAAGACCGGCGCAAACAGATCGAGGAACAGCTCAAACGCGGCCAATTGCGTTGCGTGGTCGCCACGTCGAGCCTTGAACTCGGCATCGACATGGGGTCGGTGGATCTGGTCATCCAGATCGCACCGCCATTGTCCGTATCCTCGGGATTGCAGCGGGTGGGGCGCGCCGACCACAAGGTCGGGGGAGTCTCGCATGCGCTGTTCTACCCAATCACCCGAGAACAAATCATCGGCACGGCCGCAAGCATCGAATGCATGCGCTCCGGAGACATCGAAACACTGACCATTCCATGCAACCCCTTGGACGTGCTTGCCCAGCAAACCGTCGCCGCCGCGGCGATGGATGATCTGAAACCAGACGACTGGTACGTGACCGTGCGCAAGGCCGCGCCATTCGAAGATCTCGACAGAACCATGTTCGATGCTGTGATGGGCATGATGACCGGTGCCTACAACAGCGAGGATTTCTCCGCCTTCCGGCCACCACTGCAATACAACGAAGAGGCAGGTCTCATCTCCGCGCGCCCTGGAGCTCAACGACTGGCCGTGACCAGCGGAGGCACCATACCCGACCGAGGAACCTACACCGTGGTGCTTCCCGAAGAAGGCTCCGGACCGGGCCCACGCAAAGTGGGGGAGCTGGACGAGGAAATGGTGTACGAATCCCGGGTCGGAGACGTCATCACCCTCGGCACATCGACCTGGCAGATCCAGGAAATCACCCGGGACCGTGTGGTGGTGGTTCCTGCTCCAGGACGTACCGCCCGACTGCCGTTCTGGCATGGCGAAGGCGACGGGCGGGACGCGGCATTCGGACGGTCCCAAGGCCGATTCATACGCGATATGGCGCAAGGACTACGCGCGGAAGTCTCGGACGGCATCGCAGGAGACAAGACCAGCCGATTCGACACGACAACAATCGCACGTCTACGTCGTGACGGATTGGACGACAACGCCATCGGCAATCTTGCCGACCTGCTTGCCGAACAGCGCGCCGCCACGGGAACGATTCCCAACGACCGTGAGCTGGTCGTCGAACGCTGCCAGGATGAAGAAGGCGATTGGCGTGTGATCGTCCACTCACCATACGGCAGACGCGTGCACGAACCATGGGCCATGGCCATCACCACATGTATCAAACAACGATACGGGTTCGACGGGCAGGTATACGCGGCCGACGACGGCATCATCATCCGCCTCCCGGACGGCGACGGCAACCTGCCGATCCGCGAGCTGCTGCTGTTCGACACGGAAGAGCTGCAACGCATCATCGAAACACAAGTCGGCGAAAGCGTGCTGTATGCCGCACGATTCCGAGAATGCGCGGCGCGATCGCTGTTCCTGCCACGCGCCAACCCCGGCAAACGCGTCCCCTTATGGCAGCAGCGGCTGCGCGCGGCGCAACTGCTCAACGCCGCCCGAACTCGGAAGAACTTCCCGCTGCTGTTGGAAACCGCACGCGAATGCCTACAGGACGTGTACGATCTGCCCGCGCTGAAACATGTGATGTCCGGATTACGCTCCGGCGTCATCTCTTTGAGCGAGACCGTCACGGAAACGCCGTCGCCGTTCGCGGAAAACATGCTGTTCGGATACGTGGGCGCGGTCATGTACCAATACGACGTGCCGCAAGCCGAACGCAGCACGCAACTGCTGTCCATGGATCCGGAAGTGCTGGAACGTCTTCTGGGCGCCACGGACATGGCTTCGCTGTTGGATGCCGACGTCATCGCGCAGATTGGGAAGGAGCTTGCCGGACGGACGTTCTGGAACGATTTGGACGAGACCGACATTGCCGGCCGTGTGGCGCGATATGTCAAAACGCATGGCCCATTCACCGCGGATCAGATGATCGCCGAACTGGGATTGGACGCTGTCCAAGGCGTACGCATGTTGGATGAATTACATGCCAAAGGCGAACTGCTGAAAGGCCATTTCGTCGATGATGCGGCCGGAGCGGACGCCAATGGTTCCGATGATTCAGCATCGGAACGGTCACCTCGGCAAACGCCCCAGCAATGGCTCCACAAAGACGTGTTTCGGCGTATCCGCGCGCTTTCGCTTGCCAAGGCACGCAAAGCCATCAAGCCGGTGGAACCGGCCGTCTATCAGGCGTTCCTGTTGGACAGACAAGGTGTCGGACCTGTGGGTGGCGCCCGATATGAAGGCGTCGACGGGCTGATGCGTGTGATCGAACAGCTTGAAGGCATATACCTCAACGCCTCCGTTTGGGAATCCTCGGTCTTCCCCGCACGCGTTCGCGACTACCAACCGAGTATGTTGGACGAATTGCTCGCATCCGGAGACGTGGTATGGGTCGGCTCCAAAATCAATGGTTCCAACGCCAAGGAAGCCGGCGGAATCGCATTCCATCCAGCTGATTCACGGCTGCTGGTGAAACCCGGCGAACAATCGCAGAACAATGCCTATAGTGCCGGAACCATGACCGTGCCGGAGACGATACTTGCCGCATTATCGAATGGGGGAGCCTTCCATGCGCGGCAGCTTTCCACGGCCGCCAAAACCATCTGGCAGGAACATGCGGAAGTCAACGTGAATCCTGAAACAGGGGAAATCATCCTTCCCGCATGGGGCGAAAGCCAGTTCGAGGAAGCCTTGTGGTCCTTGGTATGGCAAGGCAAAGTGACGAACAGTTCATTCGCTCCCGTTCGGGCCTTGGCTCAAGGCACGGTTTCAGTGCGCGCGCCACGCACTGCCGCACGCAGACGCGTACGGATCCACGCCTCGACACCGGCGACGCTCGGTGGATTATGGTCCGCGGTCGACTCGTCCCGGACCAGTCCAATGGCGATACCGGACCAAACGGACGATACCGCCGGCAAACCAACAGCCGGCATCGAGGAATACGACATCGCATTGATCGAATCGCTGCTCGACCGATATGGCGTGATCGCCGCTCCGCTAATCGACAAGGAGCAGGTCGCAGGCGGATTCTCCGGACTATACCCGGTACTCAAACGCATGGAGGAACACGGCAATCTGGTCAGAGGCATGTTCGTCAAAGGATTCGGAGCGGTCCAATTCGCCGGACGTGACACAGTGGACGCCTTGCGCGGCGACGACGAGGCGCGCAGCCAATCCTGCGTGGCGCTCGACGTGACCGACCCGGCCAACCTGACAGGCTCCGCGATCACATGGCCCGAACAACACCATATGAAACCGGCGCGCAGAGCGGAATCGGTCATCGTGCTCGACCACGGCATGCCGGTGCTGTTTGCCGTGCCGAAAAGCCACAGAATCGTCAGCTTCACCGATGACGAGCGAATATTGCAGCCGGCATGTACGGAACTTGCCTATGCATTGCAGCATCAGTCCAAGGGTAGCGTCAGCTTCGCCGAAATGAACGGTGAATCATTGAAGGAACGCAACGAATACAGACGTTTGCTGCATGCTGCCGGGTTCGTGGACAGCCCACAAGGCATGAAGCTATATGGCTGAACCCAGCCGGAGGCACTTTCACCCAGCCTGCTCATTCAATCTGGCGGCCCAAGTGCGCAAAACGGGAAGGCCCTGAACCGGAAGAAGAACCAGTCCAGAGCCCCGCCAATCGATTTCGTCGAATCAGCCGACCACCGCAATCGGCGCCGACAGATCCGTACCGGAACCATCGCGTCGCATATCAGGCTTCGGCAATTCCACAGGAGCGCCACTTTGCGTGGAAGCATGCAACGGATACGCGCCCACGAACGCGAGAATCAACGTATCCTGCCCCTTGAGGAATCGCTGCGAACGCACGCCACCCGTACCACGGCCCTTCGTCGGATACATTTCCAACGGCGTGACCTTCGCGGCACCGTTTTCAGTGCCAGACAACGCTTCGGAATCGCCGGCAACCGTCAACACCACGGCTCCGGAAGCAGAGAACAGTCCATTCTCGCCTTCTTCGTAATTCCATGTCACCTTGCCGTCAGGCACCACCGCGAACGCGGCCACCGAACACCCCTCAGCCAGACGAATGCCCGCCATGCCGCCAGCGGTACGGCCCTGCGGACGCACATTCTTCGCTTCGAACGTCAACAACGAGGAATCGGTGGACACAAACACCAGACGATCCTCATCACGGGCTTCGGCAGCGGCAAGCACTTCGTCATCGTCCTTCAAATCGATGACGCTCCACGAATCCATTGTGGTCGGAGATTCACGGTTCCAACGCTTGACCACGCCGTTGCGGGTGCCCAACGCCAAAGGAACAAGCTGGCCGTCGTCATCCGTGGACGGCATATCAATCGCAGCAATCACCCGTTCGCCGCGGATCGGATCGGTGTTCTCCGTCATGCCCAGCAGTTCCTCGGCCTTCACACCACCCGTGACACTGAGCGGCCCATCCGCGGAAACCTTCGGCAATTCGACCACATGGGCCAGCACCAGACGACCCGCTGAAGTAACCAAGCCGTATGAGGAACGTGTGGACGTGCGGAACATCGAAACGATCTGATCATCCTTGGCGCGTCCGTTGGAAGCCGAACGATTCTCCCAACGTTCCACCGCATCCTCGGAAGTGCGTGCGATCAGGCCCGTGGCGGACAGCATCACCGCGCACGGCTCGTCATCAATCTGCAGAGCCGATGCGGTGGCATTCTCATCGCCGGCCTTCTTTGCGGCCTTTGCGGCTGCGGCGACATCGGCTGCTGCGGAGGATACGGTCGCGGCGGCGCGCGCGGCAGCCATCGCGTTTGCAGAGACGCCATCATCGCCATGCGCCACAACAGGCGTCAAATTGCCTTCCTCATCCTCATCCAGCAGCACCGTGCGCCGGGGAGTGCCGTATTTGGCCACGGCGTCATCCATTTCGTCAATGACCACGCCGTCAAGCGCCTCATCGGAAGCAAGAATGCGTTCAAGCTCTTCGATACGCCGCTTCAGATCGTCGCGTTCCGCCTCAAGCTCGATACGACTCATCTTGGTCAGACGGCGCAGCCGCAAGTCAAGAATGTACTGTGCCTGAATCTCGTCCAGATCGAATACGGCGATAAGCTTTGTTTTCGCGGCCTCGGCATCATCAGAAGAGCGAATCACCTGAATGACTTCATCGATGTCCACCATGGCGAGCAGCAAGCCCTCCACCAAGTGCAGCCGCTCAAGCGCCTTCTTCCTGCGGAATTCACTGCGTCGGCGGATCACCACACGACGATGGTCCACCCACACCTGAAGCATTTCCTTCAATCCCATGGTGTGCGGACGGCCATTGACCAACGCCACATTGTTGATGGTGAAATTGTCCTGCAACGGCGTGTGCTTGAACAGCTGCGCCAACACCGCGTTCGGATCGAACCCGGTTTTGATTTCGATGACGAGGCGCGTGCCGTTATGCCGGTCAGTCAGATCGATGGCACCGGAAATGCCGTCCAGCTTACGGTTCTTCACACCTTCGGAAATACGTTCCAACACACGTTCCGGACCCACCATGAACGGCAGTTCCGTCACGACGATGGCCTTTTTGCGAGCCGTCACGTTTTCGATATGCGTCACGGAACGCGTGGTCAACGCGCCACGACCCGTCTCGTACGCCTCGCGGATGCCTTTGCGGCCCACAATCACGCCGCCGCCCGGCCAATCCGGACCCGGCACGTAGCGCATCAACTCCTCTAACGTCGCGTCGGGATGGCGCATAAGATGCTTGGCCGCAGCCACCACCTCGCCAAGATTGTGCGTGGCCATATTCGTGGCCATGCCGACGGCAATGCCGGAACCACCATTGACCAGCAGGTTCGGAATCGCGGCAGGCAGCACAGTCGGCTCCTGAAGCTTGTTATCGTAATTCGGCGTGAAATCGACGGTATTTTCGGCGATATCGGCATTCATGCCCAACGCGGCCGGCGCCATACGAGCCTCGGTATAACGAGAAGCAGCAGGACCGTCATCGAGAGAACCGAAATTGCCGTGACCGTCCACCAATGGCAGCCGCATGGCGAACGGCTGCGCCAAACGTACCATCGCCTCGTAAATCGCGGAATCGCCATGCGGATGGAGCTTGCCCATCACTTCGCCAACCACACGCGCCGACTTCATATACGGCCGGTCCGGATTGAGGCTCATCTGACCCATCTGATAGATGATGCGTCGTTGCACCGGCTTGAGACCGTCCCTGGCATCAGGCAGCGCTCGGGCGTAAATCACCGAATACGCGTATTCGAGGAACGACTTGCTCATTTCCTCGTTCAACGGCGTTTCGACGATGTTCTCCTTGACCGTACGCGGGTCAAAGGCTGGTTTTGCCGGTTTGCGGTGCGACACCATGCGGTGGTTCTCCTCACGGAAAGGTTATGGTAATCAACCTAGCAATATTACCAGCTGGTACTGCCGCGGTGCTTGAATGGGAACCATGAGTGTTGAAGTGCCCGAAATCGACCAGCTGCTAGCCATGACCAGTCCGGCACGATATGGCGACGAACTGCCGGATGAGGGCGGCCGCGGCGGTGCTCTCCACCTATCCTCGGTACTTCCCGCCATTTCCAGCGCCATCGGGCATCCGATTCCAACGGCCATCCATGCCGATCCGAAACGACTCCAAGAGGCACTTGGCCTGCCGGACGCGCGTTCGGCAGTCGTGGTCCTGGTGGACGGTCTCGGATATTGGAACATCAATATGAGATTGGGGCATTCACCCTATCTACGGTCGCTGATGGCGGATGGCGTTAACCAGCGGCCAATCGCCACATGCATGCCCAGCACCACCGTGGCCGCCATGTCCACGTTCGGCACCGGCACATGCCCCGGATTAACCGGCATGACGGGGTATACGCAGCTCAATCCCGACAATGGCGAAATCTGCCAGCTCATCTCTTTCAAAAACGCGCCCGCACCGCTGAAACTGCAACAGCAGCCGACCATATTCGAACGATTGGCGGAACAGGATGTTCGCGTCACCAGTTCGGGACTGCCGAAATTCGCGTTCTCCGCGTTGACTCAGGCGGCGTTACGTGGCAGCGACTACATCTCCAATGACGATCCACACCGACGTATCATGACCGCGGCGAAAGCGGCGAACACGCCCGGACTGACATACGTGTACCTGCGCGACGCGGACAAGATCGGACACAATTACGGCTGGGACTCCGACAAGTGGATCGGCACATATGAGCGTATCGACGCCCAGTTGTCTTTGCTGCGTCGAAGTGTGCCGAAGAACACGCTGATCGTCATCGTGGCGGATCATGGCATGATAACCGCCGACCCGGAAGCCTGCATCGACATAGTGTCCGAACCCCAGCTGATGTGGGGCGTCGCGAATGTCGGCGGCGAACCACGCTGTGTCATGCTTTATGGCGAGGATGGCGAGAATCCGGAGGACATCGCCGCTCGTTGGCGTGACGTGCTGGGGGAGCGCGCCCAGGTGCGCACCCGCCGGCAGGCAATCGAGGAAGGCGTCTACGGACCAGTCGATGAACGCGTCAAGTCGATGATCGGCGATGTGGTCGTCTCCGCTGCGGGCTCTACCACCATTGTCGATTCCCGCACACAGGCGGAGAAGGCGATGCATCTGCCCAGCGTGCACGGGTCGCTGACCTACATGGAATCTGATATTCCATGCCTGATTGACGTGGCTTGATCGAATGATCCGAACGTCTGAACGGATGTTGCCGTGGGATGTTAGGGAACGTTAATCAGTCACCGAACAGAATTTCATCCCAACTCGGCACTGCGGAGCGTCCTGCACGGCGCTTCGATTTGGTGGTGCTCTGACTATGAGGATCGGATGATGCCGTCTTGGACTTATCGGACTGCTGCTCGCCGGCGGATTGCGTGTTTTGCGAGTTTTGGGCAGGTTCCGTCGTTGAAGGGGCGGGGGACTGCGTCGTCGCGATTTCCGGACGGTTCGGCAGCGGAACGGTCGCCGATGACTGAGTCTCAACGGTGGTCTTGATATTCGTGGCTTGTGGTGCAACCGGTTCCGGAGCATTCCAAGCGGACACCGTCTGTTCGATACGTGCGGAACGTGCGGAATCGCCCGGCAAATTCAATGATGCGAGAAAATTCTGGTCGACCTGCTTCTCGGCGTGTCCTTCCGTAGGCGTGTCTTGCTCGCCGATGAGCTTGCGTGCCGTTGCGTTCAGACAGTTGACCGCGTTGTCATGCATGTTCCAAGACCATTCCGCACGGGCGGCATGACCTGCGGAATCGAACTCCGCGGTAATCTTCCACGGTTCCAAACCGCGTCTGGTGGCCTTCCACCGCACATCCTCCAACCGTACGTGGGCTGCGGCGAAAGTGCGTTCGATCAGTTCGGAAAGCGTGCGCACACGGCTTTCCTTCGGCGCGGGAACCGCCAGGAACTGTTCGATCGCATATTGCTTTTCGGTTTCCACCGCCGCCGAGAAACGCCGAACAAGCGCTTCGCTCAACGAATATCGCTCCGCCACGCGGGTCGGATTGGCTCCGGCTCGAATCAAGGATTGGATTTGGGAGATCGGCAGCGTGGAAGGCGCTTGCTGCTGACGCTCCTCTTGGGTTTCGGTGCGAATCTGTTTTGCCTCCAAAATGGCTCTTTCAAGCGCTTCATCGACCTTGACGGCGAATTTGCCGGCACCTGAAACAAAGACGAGCTCACCGGTTTCACTCACATGATCGAACCGTGCATCTTCGAGCGCATTCTCAGGCACAACACACCACTTTCCCTTAGATTTTTCTATTAATTCTATTGTGCCCCACGTGTCGGATTTTACGAGTATTTCAATTCGTGTATCCTAGCGGGGGAAAAGTCATGTATTCTATGGCGCATAAGCACCATAGATGACGAAAGGAATCTCGATGGCACAGGATTATGATTCCCCGCGCAACAAAGACGAGGACGAGGAGTCGCTCCAGGCTTTGAGCAAGGGTTCTCAGAACAATTCCAACGATATGGACGATGACGAGAACGCCATTGCCGAAGACTACGAGCTGCCGGGCGCCGATTTGAGCAATGAGGACGCTTCGGTGACCGTCATTCCGATGCAGGGCGACGAGTTCATCTGCTCCGAATGCTTCCTGGTGAAGCATCGCAGCCAGCTTGCCTACACTACCGACGACGGACAGCCGGTATGCAAGGAGTGTGCGGCCTGATGGCGTTCGACGAGGCATACAACGAGCCGGAAAACGTCGAGGTTCTGGTAAAGTCGCTGGATCCCGGGCAGCCGGCTCAGCTGCATTACGCCCATGCCGGAGATGCCGGTGCCGATCTGCGCACCACCGAAGAAGTGACGTTGAAGCCGTTCCAGCGGGCGCTGGTGCCCACGGGAGTGGCAATCGCATTGCCTGCCGGCTATGTGGCGCTGGTGCATCCGCGTTCGGGACTCGCCGTCAAGCAGGGCGTCACGGTGCTTAACGCGCCGGGAACCATCGACGCTGGGTACCGTGGCGAAATCAAGGTGCCGTTGATCAACCTCGATCCGGAACGCGCCGTGACGTTCCATCCGGGCGACCGCATCGCACAGCTGGTCATCCAACGCTACGTCGAGGCAAAATTCATCGAGGCGCAGACCCTGCCCGGATCCGACCGCGCGGAACGTGGCTTCGGATCAACCGGCGTTGCGTCCTGACGGGACTGCAATACACAAAGACCGAGGATGTATCCGGCCGTGCAACACGCGGCCGGATACATCCGTCATATGGTGATGCGCGGGTACTATAGGGTACATTCCAAGCGAGGAGGAGCGAAATGAGCGACATGGATCATGAGGTTCGTTCGGCCAGAATGTTGGGCTGCGAGATCAGCACGAATCCGCTTGACCCGCTTGAACCAATCCTCAAGATGTGCGAATACCACCATCCCGACGAGGACATGAGCATTCTCGCGAGAGCCTACCGGCGCGCCGTCAACCAGCATTCGTCGCAACGGCGTAAATCCGGCGAGCCGTACATCATCCATCCGCTTGCAGTGGCGCAGATCCTCGCCGATCTTGGCATGGGGCCGCTGGTTGTGGCAGCGGGCCTTCTGCACGACACGGTGGAGGACACCGACTACACGCTCGACGAATGCCGCGCCGAATTCGGCGACACGGTGACCGGCCTGGTGGACGGCGTCACGAAGCTTTCCAAAATGGAATACGGCGATTCCGCCCAGGCCGAGACCATCCGCAAAATGGTGGTGGCGATGAGCCGCGACGTGCGCGTGCTGGTGGTCAAGCTCGCCGACCGTGTGCACAACGCCCGTACATGGCGTTACGTCAAGCAGTCGAATGCGCAGAAAAAGGCACGTGAAACGCTGGATGTGTATGCGCCGCTCGCCAACCGTCTTGGCATGAACGCCATCAAAACCGAGTTGGAAGAACTCAGCTTCAAGGTTCTGTATCCGAAGATCTACAACGAGATTGTGGTATTGGTGGCCCGTCGCGCCGGACAACGCGACGTGTACCTGAAGCAGATTCTCGCCGAAATCAATGAGGATCTCGACGAACAGCACATCAAAGCCTATGTGACGGGCCGTCCGAAGGACTACTTCTCCATTTACCAGAAGATGATCGTGCGCGGGCACGATTTCGCCAACATTTATGATTTGGTAGGCGTGCGTATCATCGTCGACACGATTCAGGACTGCTATGCGGCGTTGGGTGCCGTGCATGCGCGGTGGAACCCTGTTCCCGGCCGTTTCAAAGACTATATCGCCATGCCGAAGCTCAACATGTACCAGAGCCTGCACACCACGGTGGTCGGTCCCGGCGGCAAGCCGGTGGAGATTCAGATCCGCACGTGGGACATGCACCGCCGCGCGGAATTCGGCATCGCTGCGCATTGGAAGTACAAGGAGAACGGCCAAGCCGGACGCGCGTTGAGCTCGCCTGACAAGTCCGACCGCAAGCGTGGCGAAAACCAGGAGCTGAGCGAGGCCGACAACCTCAAATGGATTCAGCAACTTGCCGACTGGACGAGCGAAACGCCGGATTCCGACGAATTCCTTGGCTCCCTCAAAGAGGATTTGGGCGCGGCAGAGGTCTACGTGTTCACGCCGAAAGGCAAGATCGTCTCGCTTCCCGCCGAAGCCACTCCGATTGATTTCGCTTATGCGGTGCACACCGAAGTCGGTCACCGTACCATGGGTGCGCGCGTGAACGGACGATTGGTGCCGCTTGATACCAAGCTCGAGAATGGCGATACCGTTGAAATATTGACATCCAAGTCCGAATCCGCAGGTCCGTCGCGTGATTGGCTGAGCTTCGCCAAGAGCCCGAAGGCACGCAACAAGATTCGTCAATGGTTCAGCAAGGAACGCCGTACCGAAGCCGTCGAGGAAGGCCGTGACGAGCTGACGCGCGCCATGCGCAAGCGCAACCTGCCAATCACCACGCTGCTGACTCCGGAAGCATTGGTGGGTGTCGCCGACGAGTTGAACCTTGCCAACGCGGAAGCCGTGTTCGTGGCGATTGGTGATGGCCAGATCTCCACGCAGAACGTCATCTCGCATCTGGTCCGTGACGCGGGCAGCGACGAGGTGGATGAGGAAGTCGAGCAGGAGGCGTTGCCGCTCAAGCAGGTGGAGCGTACCAAGAAGACCACCAGCTCGTTGGGTATCTCCGTCAAGGGCGTGGGGGACATCTGGGTCAAGCTGGCCCGATGCTGCATGCCGGTTCCGGGAGACAAGATCATCGGCTTCATCACCCGCAACCAAGGCGTGTCCGTGCATCGCGTGGACTGCCAGAACATGCTCGAACTGGAGAAGCGCCAGCCCGAACGGGTCGTGGATGTGCAGTGGACCAGCACCAAGGGCGTGTTCATGGTCAAGATCCAGGTCGAGGCGCTTGACCGTCCGCATCTGCTGAGCGATGTGACACGCGTGCTGTCCGACCACGGCGTGAACATTATCTCCGGCTCGATTTCCACCGGCACCGACCGCGTGGCCACCAGCCAATTCAGCTTCGAAATGGCCGATCCGCAGCATCTGAACACTCTGCTCGCCGCCGTGCGTAAAATCGAAGGCGTGTTCGACGTGTACCGCATCACCGGCGCGAAGGATTCCGCGGAGCCGCGACTGCGCAAAATGTGATGTTGACGAATCACATAAGCCGGTGATTGCAAGCAAACGCCTCTATAAATAAAATGAAGAAAGCCCCTCAATCGAGGGGCTTTCCTATATTGTACGGCTGTGCGGGAAACGCTTACTTGAGCACTTCCACGGACACGATGCCGACCGGCTCGGTCGGACGGTCCATGCGATCGGTGTTCACGGCTTCGAGCTTGTCGACCACTGCCTTGGAATCGTCATCCGCAACCTCGCCGAAGATGGTGTGGTGGCCGTCGAGCCACGGGGTCGGCACGGTGGTGATGAAGAACTGGGAACCGTTGGTGCCGTGGATCTTGCCGTCCATGCCACGACGCAGGCCGGCGTTCGCCATGGCCAGCAGGTACGGGTGGTCGAACTTCAGATCAGGAACAATTTCATCGTCGAAGTCGTAGCCCGGGCCGCCGGTGCCGTTGCCCAGCGGGCAGCCACCCTGAATCATGAAATCCTTGATGATGCGGTGGAAGGTTAGACCGTTGTAGAACGGCTCATGGGAAGGCTGGCCGGTCATCGGATCGATCCATTCCTTCTCGCCGGTGGCAAGGCCGAGGAAATTGGCCACGGTTTCCGGGGTTTCGTCGTCGAACAGGTTGATTTTGATGTCACCTTCGGAGGTGCGCATGATGATGGTAGTCATGGTCCCAAGTGTCTCATGGGCTTGAGACCGGCCGGGAACCCCAATCCCGTCATGCTTTGAGGGCATGGACGGGGATCCCGAACCGGACAGGACTCCGGATGGCACGAAACCAGCCAAGGCACCTTTAGCCGCACCCGAGATTCCGCCCTCGACCGGAGCGTCGGGGTTGAAGGGACTGACAAGGAACCTGGGCGCACCGGCACCTACCAAAGCACCTGGCTTCTCGGCATCAGTCGTCGGTTTCAGCTTTTTCATAAACTCTTCATCTTGGCAATAATAAGTATCATCGATGAGATCTTCGACTGTCACGCCAAGAGCTTTGGCAATAAGGAACACTTGCCGCAAATTAAGTTTTGTTTCTCCTTTAAGCATCAGGGTGATAGTAGGCCTCGAAACTCCTAAGGCGTGGGCTAAGTCTTTCTGAATCTTGCCGGTCAATCGCATATAGCGGCGAATGTTGTAACGCGCTACGTCTTCAAAACGTTGCGCTTCTATCTTCACCTGTTCTGAAGTTTCCGTGACTTCCATCGGTTAATCCTTTCCAAATAAAGATAACTATATCAAACAATGTTTAATATTGCTAACCTATTGGGCATGTTTGCATTTACGGGGCGAAAAAATGTCTGCATGGGCGAACTCATGTTGTCGAATGTTTTTCTTCCTGCTGCTCAAAAAACGTTGCATCGCTTGGGGGAGGTCGTAGATATAGGGATATATGGCATTGATCGATCCTGTTGGAGATGTGGACGGACCTCTGTGGCAATTACTAATCTTTGTCCCCTTGACTGCGAAAGTGGTATTTCCTTGGTGGAAGCTTGGGAAAGCATAGATATGTGTTATGCTAAGGAGCTTTTGGAAATTGCTGGGCATCCCGCCGCGAAGCAAATTAAATATCGATCTTCGCGTAGGGCGGGGCGTTATATGTCAAATGGTTGCGCATATTGTGATGCGTTATTCGGAAACTTTTGTATAGATGAGGATATTCTGGATGGACAAAAGCCTCGTCTGATTGCTTCTGTGAAAAGACCTTTGCAGGAATGGGCCGTCATGGTGGCTCAATTTTATCTTTGATTTAAAAGTTTCCTTTCTCTAGTGCTGAAACCGCATTGTGGAGATGCGGTTTTTAAATTTCGACACGCCGTAAATTAACCTAACTTGAGGTTAAAAAAACCAACCCATATACTGAGGTTAGAAATTTTAACTTAGCTGAAATGGGGTTAACGATGTCGAATATGAAGAGGTGGATGGCGGAGGTGGGATTAACTCATCGCCAGCTTGCTGTTCAGCTCCATCAGTCGCCGGCCAGCGTGACTCAGAAAGTCAATCTGCATACACATTGGCAGCGCAGAGACTGTGCCGTTCTCCGCGAACAGTATGGTCTCTCAGCCGATTTCGTTCAGGATCTCATTCCATATGAGACAGCTTTCCCCAATGGTGTACAGGAGGTTATGTGATGGCTGGTGGAATTTTCGAGCGGTATAACTGGCCGGAGGGCCGGAGCGATTATGTGGAGGTGTGCGACGGATGCCACACAGCAATCTGGTCGACCCGCTGGAACGAGGAGACGTCTGACGGCTTCGACGCGTTTCTCGCCGAAAACGGCTGGCGCGACTACATCGACCAGCTCGATTCCCGGATTCTGAACCTCTGCCCGGCCTGCGCCTTGCTCGCGCTGCACCTTGGCGAGACCTGCGGGCTGGCCGACACCTGGCTCCGTCCCACGCATGCCTACACACACGCCGACCAGGAGGTTGACGCGCAACTGTCCGCCCGCGAACGGGTGGTGGCGAACCTGCTGTTGACCGAGAGGAGGGCGGCATGAAGTTATTCAATGGCTATGTACTCGGCACGTCCGGCGGTGGCAAGTCCTTCGATGTGAAGGTGAGGAAGGCGGACGACTTCGCCTTTGACGAGCCGATTGTCATCGACCCGGAGAAGCTAGGCGTTGATGTCGCTGCCAAATGCATCAACGGCAAGGATCCATTGCACGCCGTTGTCTTGGGAGGTGTTTTTACTCCGTATGGCCCGTTGCTCACCGACGACTATGGTCGGTCCATACGTTTTGCCGAGTACGGAGACGGACCATGCCGCTTCGGGGATCGTCCCATCCAGGTCATGAAGCCATATGAGTGGCTCGCCGACCGTGTCTACGTATTTGATGACGAGGCCGTCGCACCGTTCAAAGACGATGTGGCCCGCTTCGTGGTTGAGGCCTGCCGCTGCTTCGTTGGTGGTGACGGAGACCATGATCGCAGCGTGGTGCTGTGCCGCGAAGGAGTCGCAGAACAGCTTGATCTTTCGTCCGACGCCTTCACGCCGATGGTCGGGTCTGACGGCAATGCCGTCCGTTTCAGCTATCAGCCGTGTGACCGCCTTCGCTGCGTCTGCTCGACCAATCCCCAAAAAGGCCTTGGTGTGTTCCATGTATGGACTGAGCGAGGCGCCACCTACCAGGCGGTCCTGGGACCATGCGCCTATGAGCGTCGGCCTGAGAAAGCCTTGACCCTGCCAGACGAACTCTGGTCCAGGAATGAATCCTGGATGCGCGATTTCTTCGAGCAGGAGACTTCCGATTTCCTCTGCCTCGGCGTGGTTTCGCGCCGGACGAATATCAGGTTCGTTGAGGGAGGCGGTGCGAGGGGTTGATTTCATTTGGTTTTCTCTTTCTCTGAATCGATAAAGGAGGTGTTGGTCTGATGGCGATTGACGGTGTAGGGGTACTGGCCATGGATTCCGGTGCCGGTGGCATGAGCGACGAAGCCGGAAGACTTGTTTTCTCCCGCGACCCGTCGGGAACGTTCATCGACGGTATGGTCTTCGGAACTTCAGGAGGCGGTGAGAACGCCAATCTCGAAGTGCTGTGTGCGTTGCCCTACGAGCTTGTACGCCCACATGCTAGTGCCTCTGTCCTGGGTCCGCTGGTCGGCGTAGGGAATGTGAAGAGGCTGTCCCTGAGCGTCAAATACCTTGATGGTGAGATATCCGTCGGGCGGTACGACCGTGTATCCGGCTTTCTCGTTGAGCAGGCGCGCGCCCTCGTTGGTGGGGATGCTGAGTATCAGCTCAGCGCCGTGGTCTGCCGCCCAGGAGTCGCAGAACGCCTTGATCTGCAATCCGATGCCTTCGCGCCGATGCTTCCTGACGACCGCGATCCCTTCGATGAGGGCTGCATGCTCGGCGAAAGCCTCTCGTATCTGTGCGGCATGGACCCCGCTCGTCCCGGTGCGGTATATGAGCGTCTCGGCTACGCAAAGGGCTGGCTGGATGAGGGCCGCGCCTATCAGACGGTCCTGTCCCCATACGCCTATGTACGTAGGCCTGATCGTTCCATCATCGTGTCTGACGACTGCTGGGACGCTTTGATCGAAGTCTTTGATGTCCCTGACGAGCAGGCTCTTGATTGCCTTTGCCTCGCCATCCGTTGCGGCGGCGCGTGGCCCGTCGACGGCGGGGGAGGTGGTGCGATGGTCTGATTTCATTTGGTTTTCTCTCTTCTCTGCAATCGATAAAAGAAATGCCCGTTCCCGATGTTGGAGCGTCGGGGACGGGCGGTGCAACCAATATTCCGAGCGGCCGCGGATCCCGTATCTTGCCGGATCCCGGTCCGTGGCCGCCCAATGCATTGTCTTGGAGTAGTGATCACACATGAACGACTTTACTAAAGCATTCCGCATGTCTTGCTCTGTGTTTCCTGAGTGTAACCGGGATTTCCAGGCGCCGGTTTGGACGTTCCCGGTCGTGGTGGCATTCGCCCGCCACAACGGTCCGGGCTCCGTTGATTCCCGTCGCCTGGCGTCGATGATGGCGCACCCGTCCATGGAAGGGAGACTCGCGTGAACTGGCTTGCAATCGTATTGATCGTGTTAGTCGCGTTCTCATGGCTGATGACGCTGGCCCTGTGCAGGGCGGCCCGTCTCGGGGACGAGATGGCCGAACGGATGGCCGCCCGGAATCGCACGCGGGACGCCGGTGGGAGTGAGACGGAATGATGATGGATGATCATGTCGTGGAATACGTGTCGGGCCTGCCGGCCGTCAAGTCCGTGACGAACGACCGCATCAGGTACACGGATGAGTTCAAGCGCCGCGTCGCCGAGGGCTACCGTCGCGGCGAATCCCCGGTGGCGATGTTCCGCAAGGCGGGACTCGGTCCGGAGGTCATCGGATACAAGAGGATCGAACGGTGCGTCGCGCGCTGGCGCGACCTCGCCCCGGAAGGGGACGGGAAGTCCGGCGGGCCGGCGTCCCCGGCCGCGCGGCGCCATGGCGTCTCCTCCAGTGACCTCGCCCTGCTGGGCGTGGTCCTCGCGCAGGAGGAGCGCATCAACGCGCTCGAGCGGCGTCTCGGCCATGTGGCCGCCGTCCTCCAGGGAATGGGGATGGACGCATGAGCAACATCGCATTGTCATGGGCGTTCAGATGCCATGTCGGCAACGCGTCCGCGAAGGCCGTGCTCGTCTATTTGGCGGACCGTGCGGACGACGACGGCACCGCCGCCTATCCGAAGATCGCGACCATCGTCGCAGTCACCGAACTGTCCGAACGGACCGTGCGCACCGCGTTGAAGACGCTCCAGGAGCGCGGGTTCATCCGCCGTGGAGACCAACGGTACGCGCGTCTCGGCAAGGGCGGACGGAACCGCCTGCCCCAGTACTGCCAGATTGTGTGGGACCTCGCGGTGGAATCCGACCCGTCGACCCTCAAGTGGATCGGGGAGACGCACACCGCGGAACGGGATCCCGCGACCATGGGCAAGACCGTGGACCCGGAGGCCGGAACCGTGTTCGAGAACGGCGAATCCGAGGACGTGCTGCCGGAAAACGTTGGAACCAAGCCGATACCCAGCACTGCAAATCTCGCAGGGCTGGAAAACGATTCGGAAACGGCACTGCAAATCCCGCAGGGCCAGCACTGCGAGAGCTGCACCCCCAGCACTGCAAATGCCGCACCTCCAGCACTGCAAATCTCGCAGGGCTGTATATATAAGGATAAAACCCTCCAGGTAAACCCTCCTAGTAAACCCTCCTTCCCCTCTGCCCCTACGGGGCATCTCCCCGCAAGCGGGGCGGCCGCCGCCGAAAAAAAGAAAACCGAACAATCTGACGAGGACGACACCGAGATCGCCGAAGCGGCCGGACGGGTCCTCGCCTCGCTCGGCGAGCAGCGCTCGATGCTCGGCCTGGCCACGCCCTCACCGACCAAAGCCGACCGCAAGGCCATCATCGGCCTGTACCGCAGGCTCGTCGACCAGGGAGCGCAATGGCCCACCCTCGTGATGGTCGACGCGATCGGCTTCGCCATGAACGGCGATTGGTGGCCCAAACGCATCCGCACCGGCCGGGCCCTCGCCAGACACTGGGACGAACTCAACGACGACATGATCCTCGCAGCCGGCCGCACAGACGACGACGCACACGCGCAGACGGTTCCGCCGGCCGAGTCCACGGAGCCGGATGCTGCGCCATGGCTGCCCGACTGGGCCGTGGAGACGCTGGCCGAATTGGACGGCCAGGACGCGACGGCCGGAGGGGAGGCGACGGCATGACCACGCGCATCGACTGTTCCGAGGCGGGTTTCAACGAATTCCTCCTCGCCAACCCGCAGCTCGACGGGCACGCGGACCTGATCTGGCAGCTGCACGCCGTCTACTGGCGCAACAAGCGCCTCGGCCATCCCAAGGCCGTCGGTCTGCTGATCCAATACGCCCGGGCATGGGCCGCCCGCAATCCCGGCGAAACCGCCATAGGACGCCTCCAGGCCCGCAAGACGCCGATGACGCAAGGACGGCGGCCATGAACGGGCGGGACATGATGCCGGCCTGCGCGAGGATCGCCGCGGCCGACCCGGCCATGGCGGATCGCATGTGGAACACGACGACCGACGACGATGGCCGGGACCTGGTCGACGAACGGATGCGCGGCAAGGGCCGCGTGCTGTGTGCCGCGTGCCCCATGCGCCTCGACTGCATCAGCCGCGCTCTCGTCAACGGCTGGAAGGACAAGGCCGTGTACGGCGGGCTCGACTATGCGAGCCGCTGGACCCTCGCCCGACTGATCGCCCGCGACCTCCACATCGCCGACGGCGGCCTGCACCGGATCCCACGGAGTCGGGTCCGTGACTGGCTGGCCGAACATCCGGACTGGGCCGAACGCATGCGCCGTGATGGCCGCGACTACTGGCGACGGGCCAAACGCCGCCAACGCTCGCGCCGCGAATACGCGACCGACGATCCGCTGTTCCTTCCGACCGAACCCGTGCCGAAGGGCCTGGTCCAGGGCAGCCTCTTCTGACCGCTTCCCGTCGCGATCCGCGTGGGACGCGGCATAAACCGAAATACCGAAAAACCAACTAACCGGAATACCAAAAACCGGATACCGACATACCGAAATAAGGAGAAACCGATGAACGACAAGAAGAACCGCGAGCCGATGGTGATCGCGTTGGCGACCGGCAAGGGCGGCAGCATGAAGACCACCAGCGCCGTGTTCCTGGCCTGCGCCCTCGTGGACCAGTCCCGGGGCGAGCAGCATGTGCTCGTCGCCGACGCGGACGTGCAGGGCGACGCGAAGGACTGGTGGTACAGGGCCGCCGAGCTGGACGACCCGCTGCCGTTCGACGTGATGTCCGCCGCGCCGGCCGACATCACGCACCTGCGCGGGATCAACGACAGGCTCGACGACCCCGTCGACTGGGTGCTGATCGACTCCGCCCCGTACGGGCGCGCGCTGGACGAATCGGTGAACAACGCCGACCTCGTGGTCATCCCGTCGAGCCCCAGCCGCATCGATCTCGACCAGGCGGCCGGCGTGAAGAACCTGTGTGATCAGCGCGGCGTCTCCGCCGCGATCCTCCTGTGCCGCACCGAGGCGCACACGACCGCCCTGCGCGACGCCCTGGCCTGGATCGACGCCGCGGGCATCGCGTGCTTCGAGACGCTGATCCCGAAACGCCAGGACATCCTCAACGCGAAATCCACCCGCCCCCGCGGGTCCCGCCTGCACGAATACCGCGACCTGTCCGGCGAACTCAAGCAGACCATGCGACAGCTCAAGGACAAGGAGGAGGACCTGTGAGGAACATGAACCTGACGCCCCGTCCACGCGACCTGACCATGCTGCTCAACAGCGACCGGACGGATACCGCGATACCGGAACCGGTAGATACCGAAAAACCGAATACCGCGATACCGGAACCGGTAGATACCGAAAAACCGGAATCCGGGGAGGGCTGGGTGAAGACCAGCGTGAGCCTTCGCGCCTCGACCCGACGCCGGCTCAAGACCTGGGCCGCCGCGCACGACATGCGCATCCAGGAGGTATTGGAGGACGCTCTGGACTCGTACCTGTCCTGACCCATCGATCCCCGTGACGATCCCCGCCACGGGGATTCACGTTTCCGGGTCAGACAGCGGCGGCGTGCCGCGAATATCGATGGCATCATCGCCGCTTTCGCCGACCATCCGGCTGGTTTCGAGGGTTTCTGCGCGGACATGTTCCGTTCGCTCGGATACACGACCGAGGTGACTCCTGCCTCCAGGGACGGTGGATACGACATCCTGCTGCGGGGCCGGGACGGCGTCATGTCCATCGTTGAATGCAAATGCTATGCACACGGCGCGACCGCGTAAAATCGATCCAGAGAAGAGATATTAAAGGGGGTTGGCTATGGACATGAGCAATCCGCTGACTGTAGTCGGAATCGTGTTGACGGCGTTCATCGTGTTGATGGTCCTGAGCGTGGTTCTGGAGTTCCTGTCGCATCCGATACGTTTCCTGGCAAAGATCGTGCTGAAGATCGCGGGCATACTGTTCGTGATACTCGCGATGTTCCAGATCGCCGATCTCATCAACAACAAGGGCGTGAAGTGGGACGCCGTGGCAGTCATGGTCGGCTGCGCCCTGGTCGGCGCACTGTGCGAGTGGCTGATTGTGCGTCCGAGCATGCTCGAACGCCGCGCCATGGAACGAGAGGCCATCGAGAGAAGGCAGAACGCCGAGCATGAGAAATGGAAGCGGTATCAGGATGAGCGGCACGACTGGGAATGGGAGCGCGACCGCACGATATGGAAAGACGGAAACGAGGAATGAGATGAACGAAAAGAACGCTGCGTCGGAGCCGGGGGAGAGGTCCTGTCTCTCGCGCACGGGCGTGATCCTCGAGATTGAGGAGCGCGAATACCGTCGACGTATTAACCGTCGATCCGAATTGTGACGGGAAGTATTTCTATCCAATCGGCTGATTCTTTCGTTTTCTTTCTGATCCCCGTAATGGCTTCTCCGGTACGGGGATTTTTCTATGTCCAAACTGATGCTTGCGGACTGGGACACCGATTGGAGGGTCCTGTCCTCGGGTTTCCGCCGATGTCCAAACCGGGGTGTGTCGGAAGCGTGTTTCATGGGAGTTGTATGCCCGGAAGGGATCCGGGCGCTTGAAAGGAATTCCTATGAAGCAGAGGAAATGGTTGAGCCGGATGGCCGCGACGGCGGCCGCCATGGCGACCCTGTTGACCGGCGGCGTCGTCGCCGGCACCGCGTTGGCCGCCGACACCGACGAGCCCGGCCTGACGGCATCGAAGACGGTGACCGCGACTGACAAGCCGAACGTGTTCGACGTGAACCTGTCGGCCACGGGCCGTGACTACGCGAAGAACAGGGAACATGCCCTGTTCGTTCTGGATCGCACCGGTTCGGTGGGCCAGGCTGAGTATGACGAGATCGCGAACGCTGTGCGTTCCCTGGGCAGGCGTCTGATGGCGACGGGCCAGGTGCAGGTGAGCGTGGTCCTGTTCGCCGGCGGCGCGGGGGAGGAGAATTCGGTCGTGGTACGACGGGTACGAGAACATGGTGACGCACAGCACCAACCCGGCGGACCTGGACAGGATCATGGTGCCCGTCTCTACTACTACTACTACTCATAACGGCGTCTTCTATGGCTCCGAGTATGGCACGAACTGGGAGGCCGCGTTCGACGGTGCGTCGAACGTGATGGCGCATGAGCAGCTGCCCACGGACGTGTTCTTCTTCAGCGACGGACACCCCAACACATGGGCTGGCGCGGATGGCTACAAAGAGAGAAGAAGCCTATTCCCGCGCGCTGTCCCGCGCGAGGGAGTTCGCCGCCTCGTACGGCGACCACATTCAGAACTTCACATCGATCGGTTTGCAGCGCGACGGCCAGGACCTGTCGAAGCTGGAGCATCTGAGCAAGGACGTGTTCGGCGCGAAGGCGAAGACCGAATTCTCCTCCACCGGCGACCAGGTCTCCGAGGACCTGGAATCCAACGTCGAAAATGAGCTGATGACCGGCGGTTTCGCCAAGGGCGTGACCCTGACCGACCAGCTGAGCGGCAACGTCAAACCGGTCTCCACCGATACGAAGGGCCGTCCCGGCCTGAGCGTGGGCGTGAGCACGGACGGCGGCAAGGCGACGACCCTCGTTGAGGGCAAGGACTACGAGTACACGTACGCGAACAACCGCATCAGCGTGAGACTGCTGAACCAGCTGAAGGGCTCCCAGACCGTCACGGTCACGATCCCCGTCAAACCCACTGACAAGGTCCTCCAGCAGGCCGTCGCCGGACAGCCCGGCCCCGACACGGGAGACCCGGGCACCGGCAGCCTGTCCGCTGGCAAGCACGGCTGGTATTCCAACACCGGAACCAACACCGTCACCCACACCAGCCCAAACACTGGCGCGACCGGCACAAGCACCCTGCCCAAGCCCGTCATCCCCGTCCAGGTCGCCAGACTCCAATACGACAAGAATGCCGAGACCGCGACCGGCGATATGGGCAAGGACGCGGTAACCGCGCCCGCCGGCAGCGAGCAGGCCATCGCCGCGAACAAGTTCGCCAACGCCAACTACACCTTCCAGGGCTGGAACACCCAGGCCGACGGCAAGGGCAAGACCTACCAGAAGGGCGACCAACTCGACCCGCTCACCGGCACCACCATCCTGTACGCGCAGTGGAAGACCAAGGACGGCTGTCCAGCCGCCCCCGCCGCGTTGCAGGAGCTCGGCAAGACCGGCGCGGGCATCACGCCGATCGCCATCGGCATGGCCGCGGCCACCCTGCTGGGCGCATGCCTGATGATCCTGCGCCGGCAGCGCCACGCACGCCACGCCTGACATAGGCCGATTGACGAAAGAGCGGGGCCGGCCGGCCATGTGAACCGCGGCCGGGCCCCGCTCTTTCCCTTTCCCACCGAATCTTTAAAGGAAGAAATCCAGATGAAGAATCCACATAGTCTCGAAAAACCCGCCGCGACGCTGATCGCCGCGGCCACGCTGCTGGCGGGCATGGGCCTGCCCCCGGCCGCCCTCGCCGCGGATGGATCCGCCTCCGCCCCATCCTCATCCGCATCCGGCAACGGCGCGGATGACAAGGACCAGACAAACGCCGGTGACACCACCACCTGGACGCTGATGGGCGCCGTCCTCACGGCCGACGACAAGGGCACGCTCACCCTGCCCGACGGACAGTCCCTGCCCACGTTCGACAAGCGCCCCGACAATGCCAGCGTGCAGGGATCCGACGGCACCACCATCCCGCTGACCCTCGCCGACGCGGCCGAGGAGCATCCCAACCTCGGCGTGACCACGGGAACCGGCATCCTGACCGCCGAAGCGAAGGACGGCCACCCCGCCGTCCACGTGCCCGCCACCTGGACCACGGGCACGGCGACCACGCTGAGCGACGGCACCCCGTTCACCCTGAAGGACGGCGCATGGGAGGCATCCTACGGGCGCACGCTCACCCTGAAGGACGACAACGAGCCGCCAGTGAGGAACATCGGCCTGTCCGACGGGTCCAAACACGAGATCACCTGGGGCGAACCCACATTGCATGACGGCAAGGTCGTGCGCGAGGGCACCGCCTCCGGCGAGATCCAGGGCCAGAAATGGCAGGCCACCCTGACCGCCGGACGCGACACCGACCACACGGGCCTCACGCAGGCCGTCGCCGCGGCCCGCCAGGCATACGACCAGGGTGCCGGCGAATACACCGCCGCGAGCCTCGAGAACCTGGCCGACGCGATAGAACAGGCCGACGAGCTCGACCGGACCGGCGCGACCGACGAGGCCATGGACGCGATGCGCGACCGGCTCGCCGAAGCCGTCGGCAACCTGGACACGATCACCTGGAAGACGGACGGCACGACGCTCTCCCACGAGAAGGGCCAGGGCTACGACGGCAAGGCCCCGGACACGGCCGACGCCGCGCCCGGCGACACCGTGGCGCTGGCCTCGAACGACCCGACCTTGGGCAAACTCGGATCCATCACCATCGGCCGCGTCCAGAATGACGATCCGGCCACGCTGACGGACGAGACCTGGGCGTGGCCCGCGCCACCGGCACCGCCCACTACGAGGGGATCACGCCGAACGGGAACCGCCCGGCCACCTGGAGCCAGGACTACTCGTACACGCTCGGCAAACGCGTCGAGGCCACCGGCCCCGACGGCCACGACATCGGATTCATCGCCGGCAGCGGCTATCTGTCCGCCACCGTCACCGCAAGCCTCGACCAGGCGAACCAACCCAAGGACGCCGACGTGACCATCGACGGCCGGAAAGCGCAGGTCACCTGGAGCGGCCAGGTCCACACCACCACGACCGACACCACCACCACGTACACCCGCCAGGGACGCGTCGAGGGCGACGTCAAGGTCGCGGGCACCGACCGGACCCAGCATTGGATCGTCTACGTCAGCGCCTCGCGCACCGAAGGCCACGTCGCCGGCCTGAGCCTGATCCAACGCAAGCCGGATGGCACCACCAGCCGACACGACATCAGCGGCTTCGACCCGTCGAGGCACGAATACGCGATCACCATGCCCGCCGACGCCGTCGCCGACCAGTACACCCTCGGCCACACCAGCGCCGCCGGCGACAAGGCCGACGTCAGCGAGGGCGACCCCGTCGCCCGACCCTCGGCGCGAACGCATCCCGCATCCTCAAGACCACCCTGAACGGCGTGACCTACACCGTGACCGTGGACTTCGAGAAGGCCAAGCCCACGCCCTCCAACCCGCACGCACGACTGAACGGCCTGTACGTGGACCTCACGGGCAAGGCGGGGAAGGGCGCGCTGATCGACGGCTGGGACCCGGACGTGCTCGACTACACCATCCGCATCGGCGCGAACGACCCCGGCGCGTACATCCTGCCCGAGGCCCCGTCCGGGGTGAGCGTCAAGGCCGGCGACGTGACCCGCGCCGGCTACGCCACCACCCAATACTGGACCACGCGCTCGGCCGACGGCCAGTCGCGCACGTACAGCGTGACCGTCGTCCGGGACCACGGGACGCCGACCGCCGAGGAGGCGTTCACGCCCGGAGCCGCCAAGGACACCGACGGGCAGACGCCCGCCGCAAGCCGCGACGACACCACGCTCGTGAGTCACGGCTACCTCCTGGACGGCGAATACCACGCCGTGAAAGCCACGGACTACACGATCCCCGAGGGCGGCACGTTCGCCTACGCGAGCAAGCAGGGCCAGATTGTGCAGGTCTCCGAATCAAAGGTCAGGGGCATGAGCTGGAGGTACACGCTCAACATCCTCGCCCCGGACGGCGTGACCCTCGCCAACCCCGCTCCCGCATTCACCGTCACCTACCTCACCCGCGCGACGCACGAGGCCGCCATCACGTCCATCATCGTGGACGGCAGGGCCATCGACGGCTTCGACCCGTCGAAGCACGAGTACACGGCGCAGGTCGACAACATCGACCACTGGACCGCATCCGCCGACTTCGACAAGTCGACCGGCATGGGCGTCACCATCCACAAGGACCACGACAAGGCCACCATCACCGCCACCAGCGCCGACGGCCTCACCAAGTCCACGTACACGCTCAAGGTCTCCGAGAAGCCCCTGACGCTCAACCGCGCCGGCATCGACGGCGCGACCGTGGAGGGACTCGCCAGCACGGGCGCGGACACGGCAAGCATGATCAGTGTCGTCGCCGTGCTCCTCGCCGCCGGCGTCGCATGCCTGGCGGCGGGCCTGACCCGCAGGCTGCACCGCGGCAAACGCGACGACGCCCCGTCCGACGACGGGACCGGCGTCCAGGACGCCGAATAGGCGGCCTCCCGTTCGCCGCAGGGGTCCCGGCCGACGCCCAACCGCGCCGGCCGGGACCCCTCGCTTTTGTCCAAACCGGGACGCGGGACACGGCCGTACCGTGGGCATGTCATCGGAAAACCTCTAGTCGAAAGGAACCATCATGTCCGAGACAATCACCCTCGCCGCGGGATCCAGCAGCGTGGTCACCAGCGCGTTGCAGCTGTTCAGCCAGTTCGCCATCATCGGCGGCGGCCTGTGGGCCGTGTGGGGCGTCATCACCCTCGCGGGCGGCCTGAAGGACCAGAACGGCCCCGCCACCCAGTCGGGCGTCTGGCAGGTCGTCGGCGGCGGCCTGATCATCGCCGCCGCGGCCCTGTTCTCCAACATCGCCCTGTAGACGGGAGGCCACGCATGGTCGATTTCATCGTCGGCATCCTCAACTCGATAGGGTCCGGCGTCGGCGACGACCTCGTGGCCGACCTGCTGAGACCCCCGCCGAATACAACGCGGGCATGTACCAGCTGAGCCTGACCATCGCCCGCTCGGCCGTCAAGCCCATCGCCAGCACGATCCTCGCCATCCTGTGCGTCCTCGAACCTCGCCAGGGCTCAGCACCCGTGCCGACGGCGACCGCGAACTGGGCGTCAAGCTCGTCGCCATGGCGATGTTCAAGCTCGTGCTCGTGTTCACCGCCGCCCAGCACAGCGAGCTCATGCTCAAGGCCATCGACGAGATTGGCGAGGGCGTGATGGGCGGCATCCATTCGGCCGCCCCCACCACGGGATCCGCGTCGGGCCTCGGCCTGGGCGACAGCATGCGCGACGCCATCGACTCCGCCGGCACGTTCGGACAGATCCCGTGCCTGATCCTGCTGATCATCCCGTTCCTCGTCTCCAAGGGCGCGACCATCGTCGTCACCGTCGTGATCCTCCTGCGGTTCGTGCAGATCTACATGCTCACGGCGTTCAACCCGCTGCCGATCGCGTTCATCGCCCAGGAGGAGACCCGCCAGTGGGGCGTCAACTACTTCAAGCAGTACGCGTCGCTGGTGTTCCAGTGCGCCACCCTGTATCTCGCGATACTCATGTACCGCACGTTCGTGGGCGGCACGTTGAACCCGAGCAAGTACAAGGACGGCGACAGCCTCTCCGGCTGGGTGCTCGACAACTTCACCGGCCTGCTCCTGGCGAGCGTCATGCTCATCGGCATCGTCATGGCGGCCAATTCCGTCGCCAAGAAGCTCTTCGGCGGCGAATAAAGGAAAGGAACCATCATGGCGTTGCAGATGCCCGTCTACAGGGAGCTGACCACCATCGAAAGCAAGGTGTTCATGGGGATGAGCTGGCGGCAGTGCCTCGCCGCCGTCATCCTCGTCATCGTGTGCGGGGGAGGGTACGTCGGCCTGTGGCTCGGCCTGGGCGTCGACCCCAACCTCGCCATGTACCTGATCTTCCCGCCCGGCCTGCCCATCGCCGTATGGGGGTGGGTGAGGCCCAAGGGGCTCATGCCCGAGAAATACCTGAAATACATCCTGCGCCACTACACGCAGCGCGAGGTCTACCTGCTCGACGGACCGGGCAGGCCCTGCCGCGCCGGCGCGAAACCAACGATCAAGGAAAGGTGAGCAATTGTTCGGCAAGAAGAAGACCCGCGACCCGGCCGCGGCCGAGGCCAGGGCCAAGGAGCGCAGGAGGAAGGCGACGCACCTGCCGAAGGGCGTCAAACAGCTCATCGGCTACGACGCGATGCTGCGCAACGGGATCGCCAGCCTGGGCGACGACCGGTGGAGCGCCACCATCCTCTTCCATGACATCAACTACCAGCTGAGCCCGGAATCCCACCAGATGGAGATCATCGACCGGTGGGCCAAGCTCATCAACAGCTTCGAGGCCGGCCAGAGCGTGCAGATCGCCTCCTACACGCGTTCGCGCGGCGTGCGCGAGATCCTCTCCGACGTGATGATGGACGAGAGGGGCGACAGCCTCGACCACTACCGGCTCGACTACAACCGGCTCGCCCAGGGCAAGCTCGAATCCGTCAGCCGCGACACCAGCACCGTGAAGACCCTGACCGTCACGGTCCAAGAGAGCGACGAGCAGGCCGCCGTCGCGAGCCTGAACGCCTTGTGCAACAGCCTCGTCAGCCAGATGCGCTCCATCGACGCGTGCAAGGCCACCCGGCTCGACCGAGAGCACCGTCTGCGCCTCATGGCCGAGGTGCTCCGCCCCGGCGAGGAGTTCCGGTTCAGCGAACGCCGTTTCGAGCACGCGCCCGGCAAACCCGACACGAAGGACCTCGTATGCCCGTGGAGCATCGACGCGCGCAACCCCATCCAGCTGGACGTCGAATCATTGGAGTCGAGGTTCCTGCACCGCACCATGTGGGTGTCCGGCCTGCCGCCCGAACTGAGCGACCAGCTGGTCAACGACCTGACCGGCCTGCGCGCCCGCGTCGACGTGAGCATCCACCTCGCGCCCATGGACCGCGGCGAGAGCATGACGCTCGTGCGCCGCAAGAACGCCGAGATCAAGATGCAGGTCATGGACCAGCGCCGCAAGAACCGCAAGCAGGGCCTCGACCCCGACGACCTGCCCGACGACCTCGCCGACCAGCAGGAGCAGCTCGGACAACTGCGCGACGAGCTGCGCACCACCAACCAGAGGCTCGTGGACTCGATCATCGTGATCGGAGTGTCCGCCGCGAGCCAGGAGGAATTGGAGGTCGCGTGCAGGAACGTGAAGGCCAAGGTCAACGCCCAGTCGTGCACGGCCGAGAGCCTCAAGTTCATGCAGATGGAGGGACTGACCGCCGAACTGCCCCTGGGCAACAACCCGCTGCCCATGAAACGCACCCTGACCACGAATTCCGCCGCCATCCTCATCCCGTTCACCACTCAGGAGGTGTTCGAACCCCACGGCCTGTTCTACGGCAGCAACGCCCGCTCCGGCAACCCGATCCTCGCGGACCGGCGCAGCCACATGAACTCCAACGGGTTCGTGCTCGGCACGTCCGGCGGCGGCAAGTCATTCACCGTCAAGCAGGAGATCGCCGGCATGTTCCTCAACAGGGACGACGAGGTCATCGTCATCGACCCGGAACGCGAATACCTCGCCCTCGCGGCCGCGTTCGGCGGGCAGATCATCCAGATCAGCGCCGGCACCGGCACGCGCGTCAACCCGATGGACATCGTCCTGGACGACGACGCGGCCTCCGACCCCGTCAAGGACAAGACCAACAACGTGGTCTCCATGGTCGGCGCGCTCATCGGCGGCATCGACGGGCTCGACCCGCTCCAGAAGGGACTCGTCGACCAGTGCGTCAGCAACCTGTACACGCGCTACCGCAACCAGGGCGGCGGCGTCACCCAGCCCACATTGCAGGACCTGCACGACGAGCTCCAGGACTGCGGCAACGACGAGGGCCGGTACCTCGCCGACGCGCTCAACCCGTACATCACCGGCTCCATGAGCGGCTTCAACGGTCAGACCAACGTCGACCTTTCCAACCGGTTCACCGTGTTCGACGTGTCCGGCCTGTCCGGCGAGCTCCGCACGTTCGGCATGATGGTCGTCATCGACCAGGTTTGGAACCGCGTGATCCGCAACAAGGCGGCCGGCCGGCGCACCTGGCTGTACGTCGACGAATTCCACCGGTTCTTCTCCAACCAGTACTCCGCCGCCCAGTTCAAGGACATCTACAAGCGCGCCCGCAAATACGGCCTCGGCGTCACCGGCATCACCCAGAACGTCGAGGAGATCCTCGACCTCCAGGACGCGCGCGAGATGCTGTCCAACTCCGACTTCCTCATGCTCCTGAGCCAGAACAGCACCGACGCGGACGCCCTGTGCGAGCTGCTGAACCTGAGCGAGGAGCAGCGCCAGTACTTCACCGGCGTGCTGCCCGGCCAGGGCCTGATGAAGATCGGCAGCGCCTTCGTCCCGTTCGACGGGCGCATCCCGTCGGGCGGCGACCTCTACCGGCTGTACTCCACCAGCTTCCAGGAACAGGAAGGAAAGTAGCGCATCATGAGCCAGGCCCATGCCCGCCATGCGGGCGCACGCTCCGCCTACCGGGCCACGCGCCGCGTCGACACGGCCGGCGCGTGGCGGACGTCGAACCGCCGCCGACCACAGGCGTCGGACACGCGGCACGGGTATGAGCCGTCCCCGGCCCCCATGGCCGCATACCGGTCGGAGTACACCCGACGCCATCCGCAACGGCGGCAGGCCCGCGCGTCATACGGCGGCGCGGGACAGTACCACCGCCATCGGCGGTACGCCGTCCGCACGCAATCGCATGCCGCGACAACCCCGGTCGACCGGCAGCGGCGCGACCACACGCCGAGCCGATACCGGGTCCCCGGCGACCGGACCCGCGTGCCGACTGCCCGGACGTCCGCGCGCCACGCCGCATACGCCCGGACCGGAAGCCCCTACCATCTGCACGGCGGATTCGTGCGCCGCACCGTCTCGCGGCGCACGAATCCCGTCCGCCCCACAGGAGCCGGACGGCAGGTCGGGACCGGTGCGACGGGCGGTAGGAGGGTCTTCCGAGGCACCGCGCCGACACGATACGCCGCGGCCCGCGCCCATGCCGTCCCCGCGCAGCCGGCCAAGGTCCGCGTCCGCCGCGGGACCGGCCTGCGCGACCGGCTGGGCCACGCCACCACCATGATGGCGTCGAACGCCGCGCAGGCCGGCATCGACCGGGTCGACATCGCCGACACCATGGGCCACACCGCCATGGAACTCACCGCCAGGACCTCAATGTCCGCCGGTGCCACGGCCGCGCACGCCGTCGGCCATGTGGCCGGACGGGCCCGCGCCGTCATGACCCGCCCCAAACGGGCCATGGTCGCCGCATACAAGGCCGAGGAAAAGACCGCGAGACAGCTGGACAGGGCGCTGCGGAAAGGCAAACCGGGCGCGGCCAGGGCCAAACGAATCGCCGACGCGAGGAAGCACGCCGGCAAGCCTCTCGTATTATCCGACGCGAAGCCCAGCGCCCGCATCGGCGGATTCGCCGCCAAGGGCAAGGCGAGCCGCATGATCGGCAAGCATGTCGGCGGCGGCCTGAAAAAGGCAGGCAGGGGCGTCAAACGCATCGGAACCACCGGCCTGGACTGGATGGACGAGGCGTCCGCACGGCTCACCGCCGCGGACGACGACCCCGCGTCTCAGCTGGGCGCCGCCACACGCGACCTGACCTTCAAGGCCGCCCGCAAGGGCGTCAAAGGCGTCAACTCGTCCGCCCGGTTCATCTGGCGCCACCGCCGCGCGCCGGCCAAGGCCGTCCGCGGGGCCAAGGCAGTCGGGACCACGGGCGCGCGCGTGGCCCGCGCTGCCGTGAACCTCGTGCGCGCCGCCGCGTCCCGCATCGCCGCCGGCGCCGCCTCCATCAGCCTTCCCATCGTTCCGGTCATCGCGGCGCTGATCGCCGTGCTCGGCGTGCTCCTGGCCGTCATGGGCGCGTTCCTGGGCTCCAGCGCCAGCGAGTCCACCGGCGTCGCGAACGTGCCCGCCGAGTACGAGGCCGACGTGATCCGCGCCGGATCCATCTGCCAGGTCGTCACGCCGAGCATCATCGCCGCGCAGATCGAACAGGAATCCAACTGGAACCCGAAGGCCGGATCGGGCGCCGGCGCGCAGGCAGTCGCCCGAGTTCATGCCGGGCACATGGGCCGCCCACGGACTGGATGGCGACGGCGACGGCAAGGCCGACATCTGGAACCCGCACGACGCGATCTGGAGCCAGGGCAACTACATGTGCGACCTCGCCTCGCAGGTCGAGACGGCCAAGAAATCCGGAAGACTGGCCGGCGACACGCTCCAGCTGACCCTCGCCGCCTACAACGCCGGCCTCGGCAACGTCCTGAAATACGGCACCATACCGCCCTTCACCGAGACCACGAACTACGTGAAGCGGATCATCGACCTGGCCCGAAGCAAATACACCTCGTCGGGCGGCGACGACTCGGGGGCGACCGTCGGCACATTGAGCCCGAAGCTCGTCATGAGCGACAGCTGGCACGTGAACATCGAGGCCATGGGCTTGCACTACGCGCGCTTCCCCGACTACGACACCTACCAGTGCACCTGGTGGGCCGCGATGCGACGCAACCAGATAGGCAAGCCCGTCGACGCGCACATGGGCAACGGCGCGCAATGGAACGACACCGCCGCCCGCCTCGGCTACAAGGTGGGACGATCCCCGAAACCCGGCGACGTGATGTGCTTCGAGGCCGGCGTGCTCGGAGCCGACGGATACTACGGCCACGTCGCGGTCGTCGAACAGGTCAACTCCGACGGCTCGATCCTCATCAGCCAATCCGGCACCGGCTGGATGGCCGTCGTCACCCAGACCATCAGCTCCGCGCAGCTCAAGGCCAACGCCGGAGGAGTCAGCTTCATCCACTAGGAAGGAAAAGAAATGGACGAGCACAAAAGGAACATCCTCATCATCGCGGCCACGACCGCGGCCATCATCCTCCTCGCCGGCGTGAACATCGCCCACATCCTCGCGACGTCCACGCCGCGGACGAGCGAAGCGGAGGAGACGACATCCACGGCCGCCATCGGCGGCACGGGGACCTCCGCCCCCAAGAGGAAGACCGCCGTGGAACACCAGAAGCCATTGGAGGTGTGCGAGAGGCTCGCCCCGAAGGCCGCCGCCGCATACACCTCCAAGGGCGAAGACCGCGACCGGCTCGTCAAGCGGTACTTCACGGCCGACGCGCAGGGCCTGAACATCCCCACCGACCGGATCGCCGAACAACCCGACGTGCAGGCGTCCGGCGGCATGAACGCCGGCACCGACACGACCGCGACATGCAGCGTATGGACCGGGCTCGAATCGCCATGGACCCTCACATACCAGTGGACCGCCGACAAGGGCTGGAAATGCACCGGAATCAGCGGTCCACTCGAAGGCGCGTACACGACACTCGGGGACAAGACCCCGGATGAGAAGGGCGAGGGCGAGGAATGAGGACCGACAGGAAGACGGGCGAGCCGATCCTCAGCCCCAGGCTCTCGGCCGACCAGCTGCACGCCATGGCCAACGACCCCGGCTGGCGTCCATGGATGCGCCTGATCGCCGAACATCCAAACGCGTGGCCCGGACTCGTTGACTGGTGGCGCACCGCGCAGGAGCAGGGCTTCGACACGGCCGGTGCCGCGCCGGAACCGCCCGAATCCATGCGCGGCCGCCGCCGCGTCGCCATACCGGCCGCTCCGCTGCCGCCGGAGAACGGGGCCGAGCCGGAAGCGGCCGACCCCGTCGGATCCACCGACGGATGGGAATCCGTGCCCCTCGCATCGGAGGAGGGTCTCGCCGCCGATCCGGCACCGTCCCCGCCCGAGCCGGAAGAGGACGCCGGGCGGCAATCCCCGGACCCCGACCGTCGCGAGGAGCCGGAACCGGAGACCATGCGGGAGGCTCTGGACGACGCCGACGACGACTTCGCCGCGCTCGAACAGGTCGCCGACACCGAGCCGTCCACCATGGACATCCCGCCCCTGCCGGAACCGGCGGAAACCGAACCACCGATGGACGACGGAACGGACACCGACCCCTTCGCCGACGTCAGGGTGCGCCGCGCGATCCCATGGAAGGCCATCGGCATCACCGTCGCCGCACTTCTCGCCGTCGGACTCATGGCCGGCGGGGGAGTCATGCTCGCCCGCCACCACGGCGAGGAGACGGCCCGGCGGACGCTCGCCCAGGCGACGGCCGACTGCCGGCAGGCGCACGACACGGCCGGCCGGCAGCGGGACGCATTGGAACAGGCGGTGGAAAAGGCCCGCCGGCTCACATCCGCCACAGGCAAGGACCAGGTCACGGACCAATCCACCCTCGACGCCCTCGACAAACTCGCCGGCAAGGCCATCCCGAAGCTTCCCTCATGCCCCGCCTCGGACCCGGATACCGGCCGCGTCTCCACGGCCGGCAAGGAATACAAACGCCGCACCCAGGCGCTGCGCGACGCGATGGACAAGGATGAACCGGTCCATCCTCGACAAAACCGTGAAGGACGCGAAAAAACTCCACGACGAATCCGCTGGGAAGGTCGCCGACGAGAGCACCCGCACGGACCTCGCCAAGGCGATGGAAAGCCGCGACGCGGACGCCATCCGCAAAGCCATGGACAAGGTGAACCGGTCCATCAAGGCCAAGCAGGACGACGACAAAGCCAAGGAAGAAGAGGCCCAGGCACAGGCCGCGCAGCAGCAGGCGCGGCAATCCCAGCAGTCCGTGCCGTCCACGGGTGGCCAGACCACGCGCCGCAGCGGCGGCTCCACGTATGGCGGCACCACCGGCCGGACCTACGGGGGAACCACCGGAAGAACCACCACGCCCGCGCCATCGGCCCCATCGACGCCATCCACACCGACCCCGCAGCCTGCGCCGTCGACCCCGTCGAAGCCATCAGGCACCGACGGCGCGACCGTCGGCTGAGAACGAAAGAATAGGTGATGGACGGGCTTCCTTTGACGGATGCTCCCTGATCCGCGTATCATTGTTTCCGAGCCATTGTAGACCGCTCAATCGTCGCGTTGGCGATATTTATGCGGCTAAACGCAGTCGGCTCGTATCATGGCTGCGTTTAGCCGTTTTCCGTTTTTGATCGCGGTTATACGGTTTCGTCGTGAACGGTGATGGATGACAGGAGCTTCATCGAAACTGGTTCGGGGACGCGCTCTTTCATGAGCGTCAGCCAATGTGAGGCCGTCCGCAGAGGGATACCGAAGACTTCCGCCAGACGTTTCGTTGCGGGGCCTTTGTTGAGCTGGGCGACCGAATAGACTCGTGAGGCCCATTTCAGGGTGTCGGGCGTGGGGCCTTGCTTGCGGAGCGCGGAGAAATCAACGCTGCTCAGCGCGTCATGTTCCCAATCCGGCAGTGGGCCGAAGATATTGGTCCCGCCGTCCGTGATCTCATAGGACCACAGTGGGGGATGGTAGGCACGGATGATCTGCTCGATGGGCAGCCGTGCGATGTCTCTGATCTTGAGTTCGCGCGTGGTGCCGATCTCGCAGTTCCGCAGCACGATGCGCTGCTCTTCCTCGCTGTACCCCATGTGCAGGCGGATGTCGTATTTCCCGGTGCGGTCCTCCATTGCGCGGATGCAGTAGTCGGATCTGACGGCGATTCCCGGGGCGATGGAGACGAATGATGTTAGGTCCATACGGTCCAAATCCGTGAAGACGATGAATTTCCATTTGTCTACCTCTAGGACGTAGGTCGAGTCTTTGCCGGAGCCGGGCTTCATGCCGCTGCCTTCCATCCTTCGGAGTGCTTGAGTGTGGATTTCGGCTTGGCGATGGTCGTTCCCGGCCATGCCTTGCGGCTGAGGAACGGGTGGAGCCCTCGCAGGTTGTAGATGCATTTGTCGTTGTCCAATTGCGCGAGCTCGTCGGGCGTGAGGAGTTCGCGTCCGGTGCGCTGGTAGTTGATCGTGTGGCTGCCGGACACGCCCTTCGAGTCGCTGGTGGTGCGTAGGTCGATGGTCTCCTTGCCGAGCAGCTTGCTGAGCCATTCGGTGGTGGACTGCTCGTTGCCGCCGAGGAAGAGCACGCTGTCGCAGTTGCCGACGATGGTCTCCCACGAGTCCTTGTACATGGTCTTCAGCTGGGCGATGGTCTGGAGGATGATGCTGACGCTGACCTTGCGCGAGCGGATCGTGGCGACGAGCTTGTCGAAGTTCGGGATGCGTCCCACGTTGGCGAACTCGTCGAGGAAGCAGTGCAATGGCGTGGCGAGGCATTCGCCGGGGTAGGCGCGGCAGCGGCGGATGATGCTGTCGAAAAGGCATTGGTAGAAGATCGCGGCCAGGAAGTTGAAGGTAGGGTCCTCGTCGGGCAGGGCGAGGAATATGGCCGTCTTTTTGTTGGGATGCCTGTATCCGCCCTCGTCCTGGTATCCTCCTATCCGGTCGATGCCGAGGTTGTCGTCGGAGAGGATCTCGCGGACCGGGCCGACGGTCAATGGGGCGAGACGCACGCCGAGGCTGATGATGATGCCTTTCTTGGTCTCTCCCGCGCCCTGGGTGAAGGGCCGGTACTGGCGGGCGGCGAACTTCAGACCCTGGGCGAGCCGCCATGCCTCCCGCAGGTCCGGGTCGTCGTGGTCCGCGCCCGCGCGTTCCCATTCGGCGCGGGTCTCCTCATAGATCTCCGTGGCTGTCCGTGCGACGGCGTCGACCTGGCTTTCCTTGGTCTCGTCCTGTTCGCTGGCCTCGAGCAGGTCTCGCATGTCGGCGACCGCGTTGAGGGTCTGGCCGGCGTCGATGTGCAGGCAGTCCTTGAGGATGTCGTCGGGCAGGTAGTAGACGAACGCGGTGAGCGCGGTCAGGAGGCTGCGTTCCGATTTGGTCCAGAAGTCGTCGGTCTGGTGCTCCTTGGGTGTGGAGCCGTTGGTGTTGTCCATGATGTTGGTGACCAGGCGCATGATCGCCACGTCGGGTTTCGTGGGGTCGATGTAGCGCATGGGGTTGAATTTCGTCTCGCTGGTCAGGTCCACCAGGTCGAGCTGTTTGACCGTGTAGCCCATCTTCTCCAGCCTTCCGCCGGTCTTCGCGTAGAGTTCGCCCTTCGGGTCGGTGCAGGCGTAGTTCATGCTGCCTTTGAGGATGTTGGGGATGACATGTGTGGCGGTCTTGCCTGAACCGGATCCGCCGATCACGGTGGTGTTGATGTTTCGTCGTGTGGCCTGCGTGTCGACGCTCAGGCCCTCTGTGGCCGTCATCTGGAGGTTCTGCCTGGTGTCGCTGTCGGTGTATGGGGCCATCTCCCGGCTGGTGGACCAGCGTGCTGAGCCGTATTCCTCGCCGTCTCGCCAGTTGCGCTGGCTCATGCTCCACCGGTAGAGGTGGAACAGGCCGACCGCGCACGCGCCGCCCAGTCCGCACAGGAGGCTGGTCCGATCGAATCCCAGGTCGGTCGGATGCTGGAGCATGGTCGTCATATCGTCCATGATTTGTTCCAGGCTTTCGTCGGCCGCGATGCCGGCTTGGATGCGGGAGGCCGCAAGATCGGCGAGCCAGAATCCCGCGAGGATGGTCAGCGTCTTGATGACGATTCCTCTTATTCGTTCCATGAGTGTTCCTTTTCTACTGTTTTCTTTCGGCGAGGTTCTCGTTGAGTTTGGTCTTGAACCGGTCGTACAGCGTCTTCCTGCTGGTGATCCTCGCGCCGTCCGGGTCTGTTCCGTTCTCGGCATCGTTTTCGGCGGCCGTTTCCGCGTCCCGTGTGCCGACTGCCTGGGGTGAGAGCGCCGTGATGATGGTCATGCCGGCCGACGTGGCGTCGATGCTGAACGGCCGTCCTCCGGCCATGAGCGTGGACATGAGCCGGCCGACATGGCTGTGGATGTCGATCCATTCGCCGGTATCGGTCTTGTCCGGCTTGGCGGCGCTGACGGTGGTCCGTGTCATTGTTTCTCCGGCTCGTCGTGGCTGGGGTCGAACGCGAGGCTTGTGGCCTCGATGTCGATGCCGGAGCCCTCGTCGCCGGCGGTGCCTTTGACCATGAGGCGGGTCCCCTTGCGCGCGTTGCGGCTGATGTTCTCCGAATGCTCCGCGCCACGGGCCCGGATGGTGATCTTTCGCCCGTTGCCGTCCGGATCGGCCAAGGTTTCGAGCAGCCAGTCGTCCTGTACGCGCAGTGGAAGCGGATCCCTGATGAGCGTGCCCTCGAACCAGATGACGGGCTCCAGGGTGGGGTGTTCTTCCGTTGCCATATGTTCCTCCTATAAGGTGAGGGGCGGCGTGCGAAGCCGCGCGCCGCCCCCGGTGGATGTGTGGGGCTACAGTCCCAGTCCGTGGCGTTTGGGCGCGGGCTGCTCCCGCGCGGGTGCCGGCCGTTCCGGTTCCTGCCGGTCGAGCTGGCGGAGTGTCCAGGTGGACAGTTCGCCGTCGTATGACGCGCGGGCGAGGATCTCGTCGCGGTTGTCCCAGACGAGCTGGTCGGCCTGCTGTTGGGTGACGCCCGTCCAGTCGCCCTGCGCGTTGATGCGCATGAGCTGGTCCGTCCGCGGGTTCCATCCGCCCATTTCGCGTTTCTCCGCGATGTCCGCTGCGGTGAGACCGTCGCCGGCGAGCTGGACCGCCTTGTCGGACGGGTAGGTGAGGTAGGCGGCGATGTCGTTCTCGGGGTCGTGCGCGTTGACCTCGCCCACGATGCCGTGCAGGATGCCGACCGCGGTCGGGTCGGGGGAGTCGTATCGTTCCAGGATGTGGCTCGCGCGCAGGCAGGATGCCTTGCGGTGCTGCTCGTAGAGCACGGCCGGATCCTCATCGACCTTCGTCACGACGCATCCGGCGTCCTCCCTCGCCTTCATCGCCTGGTCGCGGTCGAAGGCGGTGCTCAGGTATGCGATGTGCCGGTCGGGGTCTCCGGGCTTCCGCCACCGGTAGGCGTATTCCTCCGGCGGCTGGTGCGCGGCCAGATGGCTCGGTTCGGATGTGTGGGCCTTGCGGAGGCCGCCCGCGCGTTCCCATTCGGACACCGCCTTGGCGAGTCTTTTCCCGGCGTCGGGTTCGGCGGGGTCGATGACGGTGTGTTCGCGGTCGGCCATGTCGTTGTCGTCGTATTGCCATTCCGCCTGTGGGCGGTTGGCGTAGGTCACCTCGATCCGTCCGGCCAGCCGGTCCGTGTCCTTCCATGCGGGGTTGTCGTGGAAGTCGATCTGCACGGCGCGGCCGTCCGTGAGCCGGGCTTCGAGGTAGTGGCCCATGGCGTTGCCGCCCTGGGTGACGCCGTCGATGTCGGGGTCCCGTTCGAGCAGTCGTCCGATGCTTTCCCGTGTCAATGGCATGCGTGCGCTCCTTTCCGTTTTTGTGGTTTCCCGGTCTCTACTTTCCGTCTCCCGGGGCTCGTCGGGTTTGGACGTCAGCCGTTCGAGTTCGGCCTGTTTTTGCCGGTATTCGTCCTCGTGGGCGAATGGTTCGGCCAGCGTCTCCCGTGCGGCGGCGAGTTCCCTTTCGGCGTCCGCCAGCCGGTCCGTGAGCTTGCCGGGGTCGGTGGCCATGTTCTTGATGATCCGGTCGAGCTGGCTGACGATGCTGGATGGTCCGGTCAGGTAGGGGCCGGGCATCTCCGTGCCGGATTCGTGCTCGTGGACGGCCTTGACGGCCAGGGTGATCCTTCCGGTGACGGCCGCGCGGCGTGCGATGACGGGCAGGCCGTCGTATTCGGCTATCGTGTCCCCGTCGTGCGCCTGGTGGGCGGCCTGGTGGAGGAGTCTGCATGCGGTCTGCCGGTCGCCGACCGGTTGGCCGTTGATGGTCATGCCCTCCCATCGGCCGTTCATGCGCGCGGTCTGGTGGATGCTCAGGGCCTTGGAGGCGAGCGGCTTGTCGTCGGTCTTCTCGCGGATCGACTGGCGCAGAAGTTCGACGCGTGGCTGGAGCTGCTGGCCGATGTCCCTGCGGGTGTCGGCCTTCTGTTGCGCCCATGAGACGCGCAGGAGCTTCAGCTGGTTGATCTCGTTCTCCAATGTCATGCGGCGTTGGATGTCGGGGTCTCCGGTGGCCAGCGCCTTGATATTGGCGAGGGTCACCACGTCGGCGTCGAGGTCCGCGGCCTCGCGGGCTGGGCTCTTCGAGCTCATGAGCTGGCTGATGAACCTTTGCTTGCGTTCCACGGTCTGGTAGCTGTACGCGTCGAACGTGCCTTCGGTCACGTACCGGTAGTCGCGCACGTGGTCGTACGTGTTGCCCTGGCGTTGGATGCGGCCGAGACGCTGTTCCAGGTCGGCGGGACGCCAGGGGCAGTCGAGGTCGTGGATCGCGGCGAGCCGTTCCTGCACGTTGGTGCCGGTTCCGAGCTTCTGGGTGCTTCCCATCAGCACGCGGATCTCGCCGGAACGGACTTTGGCGAACAGCTGCTCGCGTTTGGAGGGGTTGTCGCCCGCGTCGTGCACGAACGCGATCTGCTCGGCCGGCACGCCCAATTGAATGAGGCGGTCCTTGAGGTCCTGGTAGGCGTTCCATCCGCCCGACGCGGGCGTGCTCGAGTCGCAGAAGACGAGCTGCGTTCCCAGGCGCGGCGTCTCCTCATGCCAGATCCGGGCGACGTTCTCGGCGCATGCCTGGATCTTGCCGTTCTCCAACGGCCGGTCGTCCTCGTGTCCCTTGAGGAGCTTGGGGTCGAGGGCGATCTTGCGTCCGTCGCCCGTGATCCGCAGGAGGTTGTCGATCTCAGGCGGCACGTCGCCGTCGCGCACGCGGTCCGCCCTGTCGGACAGTTCCTCCATCTCCTCCTTCTGCCGGTCGGTGATGGGCACTGGGACGGGCACCTGCTCCAGTTCGGGCAGTGGCAGCTGGATGTCGTCGTTGGTGATCATGTCGGTGAACTGCTTCACCGCGTTCATCAGTTCGGGCAGGTTCTGGAACCGCGCGAACCTCTGCTTGACCTGGAAGCCGTTGCCCTCGGGTTTCAGTTCCACGGTGGGCACGACCTGGCCGTAGGCGCCAGCCCATGCGGCGAACGTGTCGAGACCCTGGGCCTTGAGGGTTCCGGGCGCGAGGTAGCGCTGCATGTTGTACAGCTCGCTCATGCTGTTGGATACCGGCGTGCCGGTCATGAACGCGATGTTGCCGCCGTGTCCGGCCTCGCGCAGCCATTCGCATTTGTCGAGCAGGTCCTCGCATTTCGCGGCGGACGACAGTTGCATGCCCAGGTCCGCGGAGGCGACGGGCACGCCGAGGTTCTTGAAGTGGTGGGCCTCGTCGACGATGAGCATGTCCACGCCCAGCGATTCGAACTCGATGCCCGCCAATGCCTTGTCGTCGCGGGATTCCTTGCCGTCGCGCAGGCGCTGCATGGCGGTCTCGGCGCTTTTGCGCGCCGCCTCCAGCCGTTTGACGGTCGGGTCCTTGTCGCCCCTGGCCTTGGCGGCGGCCTCGACGGCCTGGGCGAACTCGTCGACTCGGGCGCGCATGTTGCGCAGCCGGCGTTCCTTGCTGACGTGCAGCTGGCTGAACCGGCTTTCCGGCACGATCGCCGCGTCCCAGTCGCCGGTGGCGACCCGTCCCCAGAACCGGCGCACCGATTCGGGATTGCGTTGCGCGTCCTTGTCCATGACGAGGATCCGGCCGGCCGGGTAGAGCTTGAGCACGTCGCCGGCCCACTGGTCCACGAGGTGGTTGGGGACCACGAGCATCGGCTTGGACGCCTTGCCGAGGCGTTTCGCCTCGTGGGAGAGGGCGACGCCCTCGAACGTCTTGCCGGCTCCGACGACGTGGGCGATGAGGGTGCCCTCGTCGCTGCGCAGGGCGCGGGCCACCGCGTCCTTCTGATGCGGACGCAGGGCGACGCCGTGGGCGATGCCGGGCGTGGTCAGGTAGGATCCGTCGACGTGGCGGGGCCGCATGCTGTTGAATCTGCGGTTGTACAGGGCGGTGAGCCTCTGCGCGCGGGCGGGGTCCTTGAACACCCATTGGTTCCACGTGTCGCGGATCGCGTTGGCCTTCTCGATGGCGGCCATCGTGGCCTTCTGGTCCTTGACGCGTTTGGGTTTGCCGGCCGGCGTGGTCTCCGTGGGGGAGTCCTTGGTGACGGTGATCTGCGCGTTGTTCAGGCACGCCTCCAGCAGTTGGAACGGGTTGCGGTCCTCGGTGCCGTACGTCCTCGCGGCCTTGTAGTCGATGTCGCCGCCTCCCGAGTAGCCGACGCGCCATTGTCCGAGCTGGGGGATCCAGTCGATCGAGTATTGGGCGAGCTTGCCGGGCGTGAGCCCGTGGCCGTGGACGTTGAACGTCTCCATCATGAAGTCGTGGACGTCCCTGGCGGGGATCCACGGGGCTCCCAGCGGCGCCTTGATCTGCTCGGCCTCCAATGGGGTGGGCTGCACGCGTTCCAGCAAGCCGGCCACGTGTTCGAGCCGTTCCGCGTCCGCCTGGTCGGCGTGCGCGGCCTCGGCGCGCTCCGGCTGCTTACGCCATTGTCCGAGCTGCTCCTCGCGGCGCGCTCGGAACTCCCGGTAGTCGTCGGGGCGCGCGTCGATGGCGCGTGGCGGGACGCCGTAGGCGTTGTGCTCCCGCGCCTGGCGCAGTCCGTCTGGCAGTTCGCGGGCGATGCCCCAGATCCATTCGCTGAGGGACATGTCGGTGGCGAGCCGTTCGGCGAGCCGTGTGGGCTCGTCGGTGCCGGGCATGAGAGTGCGTGCCATCGCGCCGATGGTCGTGTCCGTCCAGACGGGCCGGCCGTTCGCGTCGTCGGCGCGCCAGCTTTCGAACAGGTTGGAGAGGATCGCGGTCTTGTCGGCGATGTCGAGCCGGTCGGTGTGGGCGATCTTGTGGACGAAGAGGGCGAGGTCCGTGACGGGCATGTCCCGGGCGGCGAGGATCGGCGCGTAGTTCTGCGGCGCGTCGCCGTCGCGCCATGTCCAGCACAATGCGTCCCACAGCGGGCTGGTGCCGTGCGATTGGTGCCATGCCGGCGCGTGCCACGGTTTCCTCTCGCCGGTGTCGGATCGTTCGAGGGTGACGCGCGCATGCTGTTCGGGAAGTTCCTCCACCGCCCGCCAGGCGAGGGCGAGGACGAGTTCCGGGTTGCGGCTCCAGCCCATGGTCCATGCGTTCCGTCCGGCGATGCGTTCGATGACCGGTGCCGGATCCCTGTAGGATTCGGCGGAGTACGGGTCCTTGAGGCTGCGCCACACGTCCGCGCCCGCCTCGCTGATCCATTCGCCCGCCCGCTCCGTGGCGGGCATGTCCTCCGGCGTCGCGTAGGTGGATGCCGTGAACTCGGTCATGGCCTCGGTGCCGGCGCGGCGCTTCAGACGGTCGGCCATGGCCGTGACGCGGTCGAGTTTCGTGCCCACGTCGCCGGTGAGGTAGTCCTCGGCGGGCATGACCGTGCCGGTATAGGGGTCGCGTATGATGCGGTCGCCCAGGCCGGCCTCGGCCTCCTCGACGGTGGTGTCGGCGAGGCGCGCGATGAGTTCCAGGTCGACCCTGCCGGCGCGGTCGAGGCTGATGTTCAGCGCGTCGTCCAGGCTGTCCGCATGGTCGGGCATGGGCGGCACGGGGCTGATGGTCCGTTGCGAGAGGCATTTCGCCTTGCCGACGAACCTTCCTTTTTCGTCGGTCTCCTCCAACGCCATGACGAGGTGGCGGCCGGATTCCTCGCTGTCGTAGGCGCGCCGGTTGGCGCGGTCGTTCAGGCGTCCGAACTCGCCGGTGAACCGGTCGTATGCCTGGTCGAGTTCCTTGCGTTTGGTCTCCACGGCGGGGTCGTCCACGTGGGCGGGGTCGAGTTCGAGGCGTTGGAGTTCGCGCGCCAGGTCGCGCAGGCGGATCATGCCGCGCAGTCGGCGTGCCTCGTCGCCCTGGCCGTGGGCGGCCTCGGTGACGGTGGCGCCGTCGCCGTACCAGACCACGCCGCGCTGGTCGACCGAGTATTCGAACGGGGTCACATGGTCCGGGCGGACGATGACCTCCGCGCGTTCGGCCGGTTCCATCTCGCCCAGCTGCAACGGCGGCCTGCCGTGGGTGATCTGCATGGAGAGCAGTGTCCGGAGCCGTTCGCCGATCCGTTCCGTGTCGCCCTGGAAGACGACGTCGAAGTCGCCGCCGAACCGTCCGATCACCGGTCTGATGTCGCCCACCGCGTGCGTGGGCATGTCGTTGGCGACCGCCTGGTTGACGTTGACGGTCACGTCCTGGTAGCCGGGCACGGCGATCGGCGTGGAGTGGATCCATGCCTCGTCGGGCGTATGGTCGAGCGTCCGTTCGCGTCTGCGCAGCACGAGCACGTCGGTGACGGCCTCGGTGCCGGCCTGGCGGGCGAACGTCGAGGACGGCAGACGCACCACGCCGACGAGCTCGGCTTTTCTCGCGAGGTCGGCGCGCATGGTCTCGGAGCGTTTGTCGAGCGTGTACCTGCTGGTCAGCAGCATCGCGACGCCGCCGGGGCGCAGCGCGTCCACCGAGCGTTCGATGAAGTAGTCGTGCAGGGGGAGGCGGGATGTGCCGCCGTCCGTGGTCCGGTAGTCGAGGCTGATGTCGCCCGAGTAGGGCACGTTGCCGATGGCGAGGTCGAACGATCCCTGTTGGATGGTGCAGTCCGCGAGGTCCGCGTTGAGGATCGTGGCGTCCGGGTTCAGCGCGGCGGCGATGCGTGCGCTGATCGGGTCGAGTTCCACGCCCGACACGTGCGCCGCGACGTCGTCGGGGATGCCGGCCATGAAGTTGCCGGTGCCGCATCCGGGTTCCAGTACCTGGATGGGTGTGGGGCCGATGCGGAGCGCGTCCCACATGGCCTTGACCACGGGGCCGGGCGTGTAGTAGGCGGTCAGTGTGGAGGCGCGGGCCTGCGTGTACTCTTCCGGGGTGAGGGCCTGTTCTATCGCGTCGCGGATCGTCCGCCATTCGGGCTTGTCCGAGAACGCGTCCGCGCATCCGCCCCAGCCGGAATATCCGCGTAGTGTGTCCATTTGCTTCGCTGAGGGCCGGCCGCCGTTGTCTCCGCCGAGTTTCTTGAGTGTCTGGATGGCGGCGATGTTCGCTTCGGCGCGTTCGCGTGGCGAACGCGCGCGCTGCGCGTCGAGGGATGCTAGAAGCTCTCCACGACCTCGTGGATCGCCATGCTCATCGACTCCGACTGGGCCTCGTTCATCCCGTTGAGCCGGTCCAGGTCGGTCAGCTGTGGTGCCGCCTTCAGGCAGTCCGTCCGGTTGAGCAGGTGCCTGGACTCCATTAGCTGGTCCATGATCTGCGCCTGGCGTTCCCTCGTGCGCGTCTCGATGTCCCGCAGATGCTCCTCGAGCACGTTGGCCATCATCATCTCCCTGAACCGCTGGGGATGGTGCTCCTTGAGCCAGATGAGACGCATCCGCTGGATGCCGTGGACGCTGTTCGTCGTGAACACCTTGTACGGCAGTGCGTCCTCGGAATACAGGTTCGGCAGCGTCTCCTTCAGGCGTTCCAGCTTCCTGCTGTTCTCCTCGTAGCGCGCCTTGAGCTGCGGGTCGGTCCATGTCATCTCGTCCATCGTCGTTCCTTTCTTCAGTGTTGTTTTCCGTGCCGGAGGATTGTGTGAAACGTTTTACCACAGGTTGCGGCATGGTCTCGCCGGGCGTGGCGGCGCCGACGCCGAGCTTGTTCTCGGCGGCGATCCGCGCGTCCCGCCGGCCGAGTCCGCGGAGCCGGTTCTCCCGGTATTCGGCCGCCACGGCGGCTATCGTCTCGTCGTCCGCGCCGCGCGCGCGGAGCCGTTGCACCGCGACATGGCCCACCGTTATCTCGTATCCGCGCACCTGTTCAGCTATCCTGTCGGCCTGCCTTTGCTCCTCCTCGAGAAGGCTGAACAGGTCGATCTGCTCGTATTCGGCCGATGCTGTCCGCTTTGCGTATAGGCGTTTTCTCGCCATGGTTTGCTCCTTCTTATAGTGTTTTCCGTTGGCCGTGGTTCCGGTCGATGCCGGGTGCCGGCGTGGCTGTGTTGAGTCCGTCGAGGTTCTCCCTGAGCCTGGTATGGAACCGGTCGAGCGTTGACTTCAGGTCCGTGTGCCGTCGTTCCGGATCGTCGCGGCGCGTCGTCTCCGGCGGTTCGGCTTTCGCTCCCGGGTCGGCGGCCGGCGAGCCGGCTTCGTCGTGGTCCCGTCCCTGTTCCGTCTCCTTGGTCGGTTCCGTTTCCCGTGGCGTGCCCGTCGCCTCCGCGTCCTGTTCGACGGTTGGCTGGGTCGGCGTTTTGTCTCTGTCCTGCGTCGGTTCCTGTGCGCCGGCGAGTTCCTGGATGAGGAGCCCGGCGGCCTGACGGCGTTGACGGCTGGTCCACCGTCCCTCGTCCGCTCCGGCGGTCCGGTCGACGAGGCGGCGCGCCCATTTCAATGCGACGGCCGGCTTGTACGTGCCGGCGCGCTGGTATTCGGCGAACCGGCCCTGCATGCGTTCGATCTGCGGCCAGGATTCCTCCACGGTCTTCGAGGCGAGTTCCACCGATGCCGTGTCGAGCGACTCCTCGGCGTCGCGGTTGCGTTTCTGCGCGTCGATGATCGCCTGGACGAGCGTCTGCGGGTCGACCTGCATGGTGCGGCGTTCCGTGCCGCGGCCGGTGAACAGTTCGACCGGGGTGCCGGGTCTGAATCTGAGGTTGACGGCCCGTCCCTCGTTCTTCTGCTTTTGGTTCTTTCCGCTCATGAACATGTCGGTGGCCCAGCCGGTCAGGTCCTTGCCGTCGATGGCGGTGCCGCGGGGGAGTCCGACGATCATCTTCGGCCAGTCGCGTCCGTCCTTCGCGTGCAATGTATAGGTGTGTGCGAGCCTGTTCGCCACCCACGCGTTCGGCCAGACCTGTTTTGTCGTCGCGGCCGTCCGAGCCGGTGTCTGTGTCGCGGCGGCGGGGTCGGTGGCCTGCGCTGGTTGTTCCTGCTGGGGGAGCGCCGGCGTCGGTGAGATGGGGCGCCCCTGGAGGATGGATATGGCGGCTTGGTCGGTGAACTCGTCCCAGTCCGGGGCGCGCCGGCCGTCGTTCAGGTGCAGCAGCGGCTTCTGCTCCAGTCCCGGTTTGAGCAGTCCGCTGCGCATGACGCGGCCGGTCATGCCCTGGACGACGGGGCCGCCGTCGCGTTCGCGCCAGTACTGGTATTCGTCCCGGTAGACACGGCTTTGGGTGAGCAGTTCGCCGTCGCTCATGGTCTTGGCGGGGAAGGATTCCCTCATGTCCTCGCTGTGGCTGATGCAGGTGACCTGCATGCTCAGGTCGTCGTATTGCAGGTGCTTGAAGCTCATCGCGTCGAACAGTCCCTGCTGGTTTCGATGCCAGGAGAAGACCATGAGGTCGTATCCGTTGTCCTCCAGGAAGAACACGCAGGGGCGTGGCTCGTGCTCGACCGCGTTCTGCATGAGGCTGGCCTGGAGCAGGTTGGGGTCGAGCCGGCCCGCCGCGGACGCGGCCACGGCGAGACTGGCGCTCCATCCCATCGGGAGCGGCCTGCCCGTCGTCGGATCCATCATGCGGTACTCGCCCGGCGTGGTCACGGTGTCCCACCGGTCGGGATGGCGGTGGTTCCACTGTTCGATGCCCGCGAGCATCGCGTCCATCGGGCTTTGCCCGTCCGCCGGTCTGATGGCGAAGGATTCGGTGGCGCGGGTGGTGTCGCCGGCGATTGTGTTCCGGTGAACGATGGTTTCGCCAGGACCGTAGATCATGCCCACCGAGTCCTCGCCGGCCGTCCTCGCCGTGCCGGCCGTCCATATCGTGTCGCCGGACGAGGCCCACATGGTCACGGGCCATGGGGTCGGGTCGTTGGTCCCGTTGATGGTGTCCTGGAAGATCGCGGCGCGTTTCGTCGACTGTTCCTGCTGGTTCATTGTGGTTTCCTTTCAGCGGCCCTTGCGGGGCGTGCGGTCCCTGTTCTGGGTGGGTGGCATGTGATTCTTCTGTTCGGTGAGGTTCTCGTTGAGCCGGGTCTTGAACCGTTCGAGCAGTGCCTTCTTCGACCGGATCGGCTTCGGCTTCTGCTCTTTGCCGTCCGGCTTGGGAGCGTTGGTTCTGTGCTGCGTCTGCTGTTGCGGGTCCTTCGACTGGGTTTCGTCCGGTGTGGGTTCCGGTTGGTTTTCCGGCTCCGTTGCCGGCGTCTCCCGGCTTGGCTCGGCCGTCCGCCCGCGGGTCTGCTCCTGGGTTTGCGCGCCCTGTCCGTAGTCGTCGCGCAGGATGGTGTCGAGCTCGTCGCGCAATGTCGGGTCGGCGGCGGCCTTGCCGATGATCCGGTCCGCGAAGTCGCGGCCGGCCTGCTCGTTCCATGCCGTGTCGCCCATGAGCCTGTCCCATGAGAGTTCGGGGTGGCGGGCAGCGAGGCTGTTCGCGGCCATCTCCATGACCTCCGGATCCACGAAGTCCCATGCGATGCGCTGCGTCGGCATGGGCTTCGCCTCCGGTTCGACGGGCGTATCCCGCGCCGGGGTTTCCGGTTCGCTTCGGGTCTGTTCCGTCGTCCGTTCCTGCTGCTCCGTTTGTTGTTCGACGGTGAAGTCTTCGTCGGCGACGTCCAGGCCCATGTTCCTGAAAGCGCGTTGCACGGCGGCTCGGATGTGGTCCTCGTCCCTGCCGGCGAAGTGCAGGATGAACTGGCCCTGGTCGGTGCGTTCGAGGTGATAGTCGATGCCGGCGGTCTTGAGGCTGCGTTGCACCTCGCGCATGGTCGAGTCGTCGAGTTGCAGCTCGTGCAGGTCGCCGTCCTTCTTCCTCTGCAATCGCTTCTCGGACATCTCGCCGCTGTCGATTTTGTTTTTGACGGTCTCGCCGGCGGCGTGCACGCCGGTCTTGGCGAGCTTCATGCCGGAGCGGAGCAGCGCCATGGCCACGCCTTTGGGAATTCTGAGCATGAGCCTCGCGCCTCCGGTGATGATGGTCTGGACGACGTTCTGGATCTTCTCCTCCGCCTGTTCCTCGATTGGCATTGCGGCTTTCCGTTTCTGGTTTGTTGGATGGTGTTTCCTGGGACTGGCTTCAGATGGACCGTCCACGCTTGTGCTGCTGCTGCCGTTCGCGCTGTTCGGTCTCCGTCTGCTCGCGGTCGCGGGTCGTGTGGATCTCCCGTTCGATGGCGGACAGCTCGTCCTCGTACCGGTCGCACAGGGCCTCGCGGCGTTCCATCTCGCCGCGCGTCTCGGCCACGAGGTCGGGGTCGCCCTGTTGGATCGCGTCGTGCAATGCGATGACGGCGGACTGGAGTTCGTCGTGCGATTCGCGTACCCTTCCCGCGCAGCAGACTGAGTCCCTTGGCGGCGTCGCCGCCCGCGAGGCGGGTCCATCGGATCGCCGCGTTCAGCGCCTTCGCCTCGCCGGCGAGCCGGTCGAGGCGGCGCGCCTGTGCCTGGTACCAGCGCTGCTGTGCGGGGCTCACCCCGTAGCGCAAGGGCAGCCGTTCGGGCGTGGTCTGCGGTTCGAGCCGGCTCGTGGGCTCGCCGAACCACTGGTAGAGGCCGGTCGTCGGGGTCTTGCCGGCGTACCGGTTGGACGGGTCGAGGATGATCTGGTCGCGGTCGCGGGGAAGGAACGCGCGCAGCGTGGAGCCGCCGTCGTCCACGAGACGCTTCGCGTCGAACGTGATCTTCTTCTTCCGGTGGGTGCCGGGCAGCCACACGGTGACCGTCTTCCTGGTCTGTTTGGCGACGAGTCTGCGGTTGAACGTGATGGGGATGACGGGCGTGTGCGCGAGTCCGGCCATGATGTTCGTCATGTCGTACGCCTGGCCGAGTTTCTCGTCGCGGACCTTGAAGCCGGTGTCCTTGAGCGTGTACGTGAGGTGCCGGCCGCGGACCTCGACGCCGACGCCTCGGATGTCGAGCATGTCCCTCCAGTCCTCGAAGTTCTCCGCCGTGGACGAGGTCAGGTCGATCAGCATGCGGAGCCTGTCCTTGACGCCCAGGCCTTTCGCGGACGCGTAGATCTCCTCCATCGACATGCCGTACCGGCGTTCCAACGGCTCCCCGCCCGAGGCCTTCCGCGACGTCGCCTCCGGTTCGTTCGCGCTCCGCATGGGTGCTTCATCGACGCGTTCGGGGTCGCGCGCCGGCGGCGTTTCGGCGTCGCCGGCGGCTGTCGTACCGCCACGCATCTTGCGCGTCTGTTCCTCCACGACGGGGTTGAACACGACGCTCAGTCCCTCGCGGCGGCATATCTCGTCGCTGACCGCCCGCCACTGGTCGATGATGTCCTTGGGCAGCTCGGCCTTCAGATGCTTCCCGTACTGGGAGGCGGCGCACACCATGATGTGGTCGTGCAGGTGGTGCCGGTCGGTGTGCGTGGCGACCACGAACTTGTATTCGCCGCCCGTGATCCTACGCGCGAACTCCACGCCGAGCTCGTGCACCCGCTCGGGCGTCACGGGGTCGTCGGGGCTGAAGCTGAGCTTGATGTGGTAGGCCAGCCGGCTGTTCTTCCGGATGCCTTTCGGCGACCTGCGGTTGTCGTCGAGCATGCCTTCGGCCAGCGCGTCGTGGTCCGTCCTGGTCCGTTCGTAGTTCGAGCTGACCAGTCTTCCGCCATCGGTCTTGGCGGGGTTGATGATGTACGCCATCGCCCCGTTGTCGCCGCCGAGATTCGATTTCACGGGTTTGCCGAGCTTGACCACCGCCATGCTCACGCGTCCTTCCGGGCTTCGCGCCTGTCGGCGAACAGGTCGCCGAGCAGCTGCTCGATGCGGTCGAACGACGCGCGGATCTCCTCCACCTGATCGGGCGTTATGTGCTCGTTCGCGTTGGCCCAGTGGGCTATCTGGTTGACGTTCACGCCGATGCGGTCGATCTCGCGGGCGATCGGCTCGGGGTCCGTCAACGGCCTGATCTCGGTGACGTGGATGCGCCGTTCGGACAGCATCCTGCGTGCGTATGAGCTGAACGAACGGTGTTCCGGAGCGTATCTGGTCAGCTCCTCATACAGCTTCCGCACCCGCTCCCACTCGTCCGGCGTGAACGTGATTCGCTTGCAGATGTTCCGATCTCTGCCTGCTGCCCAGCTCATTCCACACCTCTCTGGGAGGTGCGGAGTTGGGTTTTCTGTGATGCCGTGTGAGCGGTCTGGAGGCTCTGCCGACCATGGGGTACGGGTCTTCCCGGCAAGCCGATTCGCACCGCGAATCGAGTGATTGTAGCTACAATCACGTCGCTTGCTACTCCCATATCCATTTCATGGATTGGGAGCGATTTCACACGGCATGATTGCGCAATGCCGTGAAGGATAATCGCGTTCACCCCTCGCTCCTTTCGCCCATGGCCTTGAGGGGAAGGCCGGTGTCTTACGCCAATCGTCCGTCGTGGAAACGGCGGCGGGTTTGGACACTTGGAGCGCGGGAAATGAAAAGGCCCCGCGAAAAAATCGCGGGGCCGGTGGGTCGTTGGTGGCGCGTCATGTCCGTCATGCATACGGGCATGAAAAAGCCCGGCCGTCTTGGTGACGGTCGGGGCAGGGGTGCGCGGGTTCCTAGATGATTTGCATGTCGGAGCGGACGCGTTCCGCGGCGATGTCGATGTCTCCGGGCCATGAGGGCACGCCGAACGCGAGTCGCACGCGGTCGAACGTCTGCGGGTCCTTGAGCGGTTTGAACATGCCGCGGTCGACGTATCGGGACATGTCGAAGATTCCGGTCGCGCCGTCGGAGCAGGTGACCTTGAGCTTGTAGCCGGGCATGGGCTCGCATTGGGTCACTTTGATTGAATAGTCGATGGTCATGTCCGTTGCCTCCTTGTCAGCGTAGCGGGTCGATTCTGAATGGGTGTTCGAGGTTGAAGGCCAGCTCCCAGTCGGCTTCCAGCTCTTCGGCATGCAGCAGCACCCATGCCTCGACCAGTTTGCGCTGCTTGCGCGGGAGGTCTCCCTTGAGCAGATTGCCATCGAAGGTGAAGGATGCTTCATGTCCTTGGTATCTGGCGTGGATGTGCGGCGGAACATGGTCGTCCGCGTTCATGGTGATGATGATTCCGAAGAACATACTGATGACCGGCATGTCCGCCTCCTTGTTTTCGTTGTCTTCCATTCTAGGATATTTTCCTTTTGACCGGATGGTCAAGCGAAAGCGCTAGCGGTGGTAGCGGGTTCCGTCATGAGAACGCGTCGAAACCACGGGTTTCGCTGCGCGGGCGTTGACGGGTTCCGCGTGCCGCTATGATCAAGGCGTCAGCCGGCCGGTCAAAAGAAAATCCTCGGGATGCGCGCGGCATTGGTGTCGTGCTCCGTTTCCCGTCGGCGAGACGTGGCCTCCGTGCCACGGCGACGCCCTGTCGGGTCCGGGAACGGTTCCCGGCGCGTGGGGTCCAGAGGACGGTAGTCGTCCTCTGGCCGCCGGAGGCGCCGCCCGCGTCATGCGGGCGGCATCGGTCCCGGGGCGTCCCTTGGCCGGGAACGGCGATGACGTTTTAGTCTTCGACGCTTGTCCAGTAGAGGCCGTCGTCGGGAATGTCGTCGACCTCGTCCCACATGGCTCGCGCCTGTTCGTCCCACCATGCCGCGTCGGCCCAATGCGCGTCGGCCTCGTCGTATCCGACGCTGCCGTTCGCCAGAGTCGCGTACCGGTCGAAGTCGATGCCCGTCGGGCATATGGCCTCCATCTGTTCGGCGGTCGCATAGTGGAGGCTGTCCAGATGGTAGGCCTCCTGTCCGGGTTCCAAGTCGTGTGCGGCGAGGTTGGCCCGCGCCGTCCCGGCGAGCTCGTCGTGTTTGGCCCGGAACCATTCCTCAGCCCTGTTCTTCTCCTTCATGTCCATGTCTCCTTTCATTCCGCACGCTTGAACGGCTCGTCGGTGAACCACCAGTCCCTGATGACGAGCATCCAGTCGTTCCTTTCGAGCAGCGGGTCGAGGTCGTCGGGCGTGATGATGTCGCCCGCGTGGTTGACCCATACTGTTTTCTCGATGCTGCATGGCGGCCATCCACCGTCGCCGCCCCTGACGGCGTAGCAGTGCCATCCGTCGGGGATGTCGCCCGCGTGGAGACGCACGTCGCTCCACATCGCGTCGACGCGTCCCTTCTCTTCGGTCTCGAAGACGGCGTGCTGCAATTCCATCGATTCCATCCGCATGGTTCGCTCCTTCAATGTCCTGCCGGCGTTCCTGTTTTCCTTTCGCCGGACATGGGGCAGCCTCGCGGCCCCGCCGCGCGGTGGAGGACGCGTGGGCCGTGCCCGCTTTGGGATAATCGGGCGAAGCCCTCCCGGAGCGGAGCATGGAACACGCAGTTCCGAAGACGCGGGCGCGGGGCTGCGATGATGAACCATGGCCGGCCGACCGTTCCCTTCCAGGCGTCGACGCCTGGAAATCCCGGAAGGGTCGGCGAAGATAGCGCGCGGCCCAGGGCCGCGCTCCGTTTCCGGCGAAGCCAGGATCACAAGCGTGTGATCCTGGCGGAGCCCGACTGTCCAAACCGGCATGTGTCCAATCGCGCGACCATGGTTCCAGCCGGATCGAAACCGGGAACCGATGAAAACAAGACTGGAAAGGAAACGGACCATGGCATCCGATTACGTGGACGACTTCCTGCGCGACGAACGCGAGTCGTTCAAGCGCAAGGAGACGGCGGCGAAGAAGTTCGACAACCGCCTCGACAATTTCCGCAAAAGCGCGCAGGCGCTGCGCGACGCGGCGAGGCAATTCGAGGAGGCGTTCCCCGGCATGAGCCGGACGATGATCGCGGACAAGCTGGCAATGACCGGAACGGAGAAGAACGTCGCGTTCGATGCGAAGGGCGAGCTCGTCGCCGCGCCGGCCGGAAGAAAAACCGTCTCCGCCGAACCCACCGCCGCGCCGGCGGCCGACGCCGTGACGGATCCGGAGACGACCGGATCCGACGTCCAGGAGGCGGACGACGAGCCCGCCCCGCAGGAGCCCGCCGCCGAACCCGACACCTCGGACGACGGACGGCCCGCATGGCGTCCGGCAACTACTGATGATCGGACGTGATGCGGGATGCGACTGATCATCGCCGAGAAGCATTCGGTCGGCCAGGCCATCGCCCAGGCGGTCGGCGGGCACATGGAAAAGCATGACGGCTATGTGCAGGTCGGCGACGACCTGGTCACCTGGGCGCAGGGCCACCTCGTCGACCTGGCCGCGCCCGACGAATATAAGGACCACGACTGGGACAGGTGGAGCCTCGACACGCTGCCCATCGACCCGACACCCGACTGGCAATGGAAGGTCAGCCGGGACAAGGGCGCGGACCGCCAGTACAAGGTCGTCGCGGGACTGATGCGCCGCGGCGACGTCGACATGCTTGTCGACGCATGCGATCCCGACCGTGAGGGCGAGGCCATCTTCCGTCGGATCGTGAAGCATGCCGGCGTCTCCAAGCCGATGCGACGCCTGTGGGTCGCGAGCCTGGAGGAGGACGCCATCCGCGACGCCCTCGCGTCCATGAAGGACGAGACGGAATACCAGGGGCTCGCCGATTCGGCGATGATCCGTGCGAAGGCCGACTGGCTGATCGGCATGAACGCGTCGCGCGCCTACAGCCTCGTCTACAACGCTCGGTTCACCGTTGGACGTGTGCAGACGCCCACACTCGCGATGATCGTGGACCGCGACCGGCAAATCGCCGGCCACGTGGCCCGACCGTACTGGAAGGTCGTCGCCCCGATGGGCGGATGGAAACTGGCCGGCGAACGACTGGACAAGCGGGAGGACGCCGAGACGCTGCTGCGGATCGTCAACTCGGACGACTTCGCCTTCTCGATCTTCAAGGCCGAACGCAAGCAGCAGCACGACGCGCCGCCCCGCCTGTACGACCTGACCGGATTGCAGAAGGACATGAGCCGGCTGCACGGCCTGACCGCCGCCCGCACCCTGTCCGCCTTGCAATCCCTGTATGAGAAAAAACTGGCGACGTATCCGCGCACCGACTCGCAGTACATCACGCACGACGACCTGGACACGCTGCGCGGCCTCACCGAAGGCGACCGGCTCGCCGCCGGCTTCATCGAACCGGACGCGAAACCTGAACGGCCACATCTCGAACTGACCGTGAACGACGCGAAGGTGGCCGGCCACACCGCCATCCTTCCCACCATGCAGGCCGACAAGGCGGCGCTCGACGAGCTCGGCGACGACGAACGTCTCGTGCTGACGCGCGTGGTGCGACGCATGTGGGAGGCCGTGGGCGACGACTACGTGCACGACGTGACGAACGTCGTCGCGAACATCGACCCGCATTGGTGCGAGAAACATCCGGACGAAGGCCGACTTCTGCCCGAGGGCGAATGCCGTTTCACCAGCCGTTCCGACCAGCCCGTCTCCCTCGGCTGGCACGCCATCGAGCATGCCGCCCCGCAGGAGGACCATGGCGAGGAGGACGAGGCCGCGGGCAACATCATCCCCGCGAACCTCACCGACGGGGTCTCCATCGCGCCGGTCCCGCAATGCGGCGCGACATTGTCCGAGGGAAAGACGAAACCGCCGAAGCCGTTCACCGAGGCGACGCTGCTCGCCGCGATGGAACACGCCAGCCGCTGGGTGGAGGACAAGGACCTCAAGGCCGCACTGGACGACGACGAATCACATTCGGGCGGCATCGGCACTCCGGCCACCAGGGCCGATGTGATCGAGAAGCTGATCCGCACCGGATACGTGGACCGCAAGGGCAAGCAGCTGCGCTCCACGGACCAGGGCCGTTCCCTGATCGACGTGGTCGCCCCGAAGCTCAAGGACGTGGCATTGACCGCCGACATGGAACGACGCCTCTCGGAGGTCGAACACGGACAGGCGGACGCCTCGCAGGTCGAAACGGAGTTCCGCGACCTCGCCGCGCGCATACCGGCCGACGCGCAGACCACCGTCCGGCAGGACCATGTGCAGGCGAAGACGCGGAACACGGAATCGTTCGGCGGCTGCCCGCGCTGCGGCAAGCCCGTCGTCAAAACGGGCAAGGTGTTCCAATGCTCCACCAACCGGCGCGAGAAACAATCCGACGGTACATGGAGGACCACGGAGGGATGCGGCTGGCGCGCCTGGACGACCGTGGCCGGCAAGACCATCACCGACACGACCATGCGCAGGCTGCTCGACGGCCGGAAGGTCAGCCTCAAGGGCTTCACCTCGAGGAAGGGCGGCACGTTTGACGCCGCGCTCGTCATCGACAAGGACAAGGGCGTCGCCTTCGACTTCGGCAATAACAACAAGGAAAGGAAAAAGAAATGACGGAGACACAGCAGACCATGACCGAATTCACTTACGCGACGGGGGAGACCGACGTCATCGGCGACCGGTTCAGCCCGTCCGTGGTGCTCTTCTGGCTCAAGACCAGCGTCGCCGCGAGCAACATGCGTGTGATGTACAAGAGCCCGAACACCCTGCTGGGCGTGATCCCGCTCGGCTCGTCCACGCAGACGATCCCGCTGCGCAGCATCGCGTCCGTGGACACGAACACGAAGTTCAACCTCGGTAGCTTCGTCTGGGGCGCCGTCTTCCTCGTCGCCGGACTCTCGTTCCTTTCGAGCAGCGCGCTTGTGGGGATCCTGTTCCTCCTGCTCGCGGCCGCGAACCTGGCGAACACGATGAGCGCGCAGCTCGACTTCGTCAACCAGGCCGGCGGCAGGAACAGCGTCAAGGTGTCCATCCTCGAAAAGGACAAGCTCATGCAGCTCGCGCAGAACATCCAGCGGCTCGTCTTCGCTGACGTCGAGGGACAACGCCACCAGGAAAGCATGGACATGGCCCAGAAGCAGTACACGGCCCAGACCAACAGCGTCCTGATCCAGCAGCAGATGCTCGACCGGCAGCGCAAGGCCACGGCCGACGATAATCCATCGATGCCGACCGAGTGACGAAACCGGGGCGCGGCCACGGCCGCGTCCCGGGAAACGCCGGGTCCGCCCTGTAGAAAACCGTGATTATACTAAAAGTATAATCACGGTTCGCGCAGGCGGATTCGGCTTTCTTATATCCAGGAGGGGCCATGGCAAAAGAGGATTGGAGCGAGGCCAAGGCGTGGATGCGCGCGACGCGCGAACGCATCGGCATGACCCAGCACGACGCGGCCGTGCTTGCGAACCTCACCGTGGACATGGTCAAGAAATACGAGTCGGAGAAATACCGGATCCAACCCTCGGAGAGGATGCGGGAGATGCTCGAACACTATCTCGCCGAGCACAGGCGCGCCGTCGCGGCCATCGTGGAACGGCACAGGGGAGAGACGAGGGTCACGCTCTCGTTCTCCCGCGTCTCCGACCTGCCCGATGGGCTGCCCGACTGGGTCCGGGCCGAGGAATCCGTGAAGCGCCGCGCCGCCGCCGTGCGCGAGGCCGCCGTGCTGCTTGAGGCGGAGGGCGTCGCCGTCGACTACACCTATCTGCCCGAAGAAACGGAATAGAAGAGAGAAGGAAGGCCGATCATGTTCGGACTCTATATGCTCGCGATATACCTGGGCGTCGCCATCATCGGCGCGGGTTTCGTCGCACTGCTCGTCGTCGTCGCGCTGGCGGTGGGACTGGTCACGCATCCCATCCGCACGCTCGCCCTGGTATTCCACAAGCTCGCCGCCCTGGCCGCCGGACTGGCGCTGATCCTCGCGTTGATCGTCTGGTTCTGGTACGACCACTCCAAGCCGGACTTTGTCCCGTGCTTCTGGGGATCCATCGGCGTGATCGTCGCGTCCATCCTTATCCGCACGTTCGCCGAGTGGATTCTCGAACGGCCCACCAGGGCCGAACGCCGAGCCATGAAACGTGCCGCCGCGCAGGAAACCGGCAGGGTGACGATGTGCATGCCGGTATCGGAAGAGGTGGCCGCGGCGTTCGAATCGACCCGGGACGGCCGGCGCGCCTCCCTATGACATGCAGGCCGCAGGACGGAACGAACCGCGGCTGGAATAATGGACTTTGCAACCGGAACACGAAAAGAGGGACATGATGGCCAATCCCGAGTTATCGCAGCGCATACAGGAACTGCCCGAGGAACTGCTCGGCCTTGAACGCGAGCCGGGAATCGCCGAACGCCTGCGACGAATCGACGTGCTGAAGGACCGTGCCCGCGCACTGGACCCCCTGGACGGCGTCGAGGACATGGCGCTGGCGGATTACGACCGCGACTGGCTGGTGCGCTACACCTACAATTCAAACGCCATAGAGGGATCCACGCTGACCCTGGAGGACACGTCCCTGGTTTTGGAGGGCGAGTTCGTCCCGTCGGATTCGCCGGCACGGTACGTGTTCGCCGCGCGCGGCGTCGCGGACGGCATGGCCTACGTGCGCGAATACGCCCGGGAGGGGAGGAGACTGGATGAGGAACTGGTCCGGCGCGTCCATGAGGTGACGGCGCTGGACCTCCAGCCGTTCGCCCGCGGCACGTTCCGCCCCTACGGTTATCTGGCGAGGATCACCGCGACCCGCGTCAAGACCGCCGACCCGCTGGAGATCCGCGACGACCTGCGGGCCCTGATCGACGGGCTGGACGCGAGCGGCGCTCATCCGCTGCTCAGGGCCGCCGGCTTCCATGCGATGTTCGAGAACATCCACCCGTTCATGGACGGCAACGGGCGGACCGGCCGCCAGCTGCTCAATTTCATGCTGCTGAAGCACGGCTATCGTCCCGTGGCGATCAAGTATGACGCCAAGCGCGACTATGCCCGCAGTCTGGAGACCTGGCAGGTGGATGGCGATCCCGTGGCGTTCTGTTCCGTGTTCCTTGACTGCGTGGAACAGGAGGAACACGCGTTCATCGAACTGGTCGAGGGATTGCGTCGGAAGCCGGACGCCATTCGCAGCAAAACGGATCTGTTGGACAGGTTCGGCGACACGCTGCGGCAGAACCTTGCCCGGCAAGACGGGGATGGCAAGAGTGCCGGAATTGATCACGAGGGTCCTGGGTGCCATATGAGCCATTAGGCCGAAAGCACCGACTTTGGAGTGGATGGGGAAGAACAAGGTGGTCGCATACCACCCTCAAGTGCCATACCGTGTACTCGAACGCATCCCTGAAAAGAGCGTTTTGGATTCGCATGGATCCGATTGCGGCAACATGGTCATCCATGGGGACAATCTCGAAGCGCTCAAGGCCCTGCTGCCCGAATACGAAGGCAAAGTGGATTGCATCTACATCGATCCTCCATACAACACCGGCAACGTGGACGAGCTCAAAGACGTGGATCTCATGTCCGAGGAATGTCCGATACGGTTCATCATCACGGTGGAGGCGTTGAGCGAGGGGCTGGGACTGCCCGTTCGCCTATGTCCTGGCAACCGTCGCGAAGTCGTCCACGAACTTTGCGGTCATCTGTATTTTCTTCTGTACGATGTCGTCCGTGTCGTCATTTTTAATGGCAGCGATGGCAAGCATGGTCTGGTGCTTGCTGCTGTTGACAGTTCTGCCCCTCGCCAGAAGCTGTTCGACCATCTCTTCGGTAAGGGGCGTACGGTGATGGATTCCGGGGGCTGAAACCGATTCCGTTATCTCGTTTTTTCGGTATTTCCGTATTCCGGTATCTTGGCATGCGTCATTTACCTACATTTTTTTGGTAAATGTAGATTCCTCCGACAGGCTGAAGATATCCCTTTAGGATTTTATCCTGACGAATTTTCTCCCCGAGGATCTTATCCGAATAGTCCAGTAGATAATCAAGAGTCGCCTGATACGGTTCGAGCATGAAGACGCATCGGCTTAGCGACTCCAGGTAATGAAGCCGCTTTCTGCGTTTCCTCTCATTGGATAATGGCTGCAAACCAGGTTCGGTCATTCCGTTGCGAAAGTATTTATGCCATTTGCGTGACAATGAGGGGAACCTGATTTTAATCCATGCTCTTTGTGCCCAGGTTGGGGATACGCGTGCCGCCGGAAGCGTTATGAAGCATTCATCGTAGAATATGGAATTCTTATATATGGCTTCCCATATCGGCATACTTCCTTCAGCGTCTTTCATGGTCTGATTGACTCGTTCGGCCCATTTGCGGAACTTCTCATATGCCGAGGAGGCCAACCCGAGGAAGAAACCAAACAGTGCGCTGAAGAAATTCTGGAAAACCGGATTCGATTCACTTGGAATCAAGAAAATGGCAATCAGGCAAATGGCGCTCAGCCCGACGGCAATCGCAGCCGGTCTAATGCGGCGGATCCGTCGTCTATAGAAATCCGGATTCATATTCAGCAACTTGCCCAAGTCGTTAATCAAACATCCCGAAGCGGACTCAGGATACACCTTTATATCGCTGGCTGAATCCGCGGTTTGGTTTCCTCCATCGGTGTCATGTCTATCGAAACCGTCCATGCCGAATACTGTCTTGTATGAGATGGGATTCTCCTTACCGAGATAAATAAGCGAAACCATCATACATAACTTTCTGATTGACGCTCATTCCGTCCAAAACGATATAAGCAGTCTCAAAGCGCGATCACCATCGGTTCGCGGGTCTTCTCGTTCATCGGTTTCTCCTTGTCTCGGTTTTCCAGTGTTTCCATATCCCGGTTTTTCGGTATGTAGTTCTTTCGGTATTTCGGTTTTAGGTAAAACGGTTTCCCGGTTTTCACCGGTTCCGGTATCCCGTTCCAGCAGGATCTTCCTGAGCCTTTCCACCTCGTCCCGGAGCTTGCCGATCTGACGCTCCTTCTGGGCGATGACGGTGCGGTGGCGTGCCTGACGTGTCATGCGTGGCATCTGGCGAAAGGATTGCGACTGGAATGAAGGACTTTAGGAGCGGAATCAGGCGCGGCTCCGTCTAAGGGCCGTCGGTTTTGCTAGAATCTAAAGAGAAAAGGAGGTGCAATGTTCGGAACGATATCTGAATCCGAGATGCGCCGCCGCACGGAGAACGTCGGGCTGTCGGTGCAGTCCGTGCGGTTGGAAGGCGGCGACGTGACGAGGGCCTTCATGCGCGATGCCGGAGAATATGCGCGGGGGAGCATCGGCAGCGCCGAGCTTCTTTCCCGCACCCGTCGCCGTTACGGATTGGAGTGACGATGGCGCGTGTCTTCGATCCCTACCTGATTCCGGGAACGAACGTGCTGCGGAACCTTGTGGGCGCCACGGACGAGGATGCGCTGGCGGCTGCGGAGAACGATCTCTGCTCCGCCCGCGCCGCCATTCTGAGAGAGAATCTCCCACCTGCGGAGGGGACGCTGGAACAGCTTCGCCGCATACACCGGTTCCTCTTCCAGGACGTGTACGACTGGGCGGGGGAGATACGAACCATCGACATGGGCAAGGGCGAGGGGCTTCCCTTCCAACCGTTGGAGCTGTTTAGCATAGGGGTGCACTACTCCGAGGGGGGTGCTTCGCGGTGACGATCTTCTCAAAGACCTCGGTCATGAAGAATTCGTGAAGCGTCTGAGCGTCAGCTACAACAACTTCAACATCCTTCACCCGTTCCGTGAGGGCAACGGGCGGACGCAACGCATTTTCTGGGAGATCATCGCGCGCGAGGCCGGCTGGCATTTTGATTGGGGACTCATCGACAAAAGGACGAACGATCAAGCCTCGATCGCGGGGATGCAACGAAACGACCTGCGTCCCCTTGAGGATATGTTCAGGAGAATCGTCAAGCCGTTGTCCGAACCGTTGACCATGTCGAATGATCTGGCCCATCTTGGTGAGTATGCGCAACCGGCGAACAAGGCATACGACATGTCTCCCGCACAGAGACAACATGTGTGCGAGCATTACTCCTATCAGCGTGCCATCGTTCCTCCAGGGCAGGAAAAGCCGAAACTCAGGCACAGGTCGAGATGATTTTCGGATAACGCCTCACGTATCTAAGTGTTGCGACGGCAGATGCCGCAACGCTTAGATGCGTGGGTCTGTTCCGTTTGATGCCGGTCTTTACCGGTTTTGGTTTTTCAATATTTCGGTTTTTCGGTTTTGTGGGTATGCCTATCCGGCCTGGTTTCGTTCCCTTCCGTCGTCTTCGAGCTCTTCCAGTCTTCTCCGGAGTCCGGCGACGGTCTGTCGCAGCTGGTCGATTTCCTCTTCCTTCTGGGCTATCTGCGCCTTGATGCCGGCCGGATCCCCGGCGGGGAGGTATTCGAGTGCCAGCCTCTCGGCGACGTCGCGCCTGTGTCTCGGCACCACGCGTTGGTAGCATCGGACGGCCACGTCGACGTCCACGTGGCCGAGTTCGTCCATGGTCTCGCGCAGCGTGCCGCCCTGGATCATGAACATCGTCGCGTGCGTCGCGCGCAGGGAGTGGAACGTCACGTCCTCGCGGTTGATTCTTTTCCTCGCGGTGCGGAACTGCCGTTGGATCGTCGTCGGGTTCAGGACCCGTTCCGGGTGCCTGACCGCGTGGAAGAGCATCGTGTCGGGATCCCTGTCGGGGCAGAACCTGTCGATATGTTCCCTGATGAGGCGGCAGACCGGTGCGGGGATGGGTACGACTCGGTGGCTTTCCGGGGTCTTCGTCTCGTCGAGCCGGTATTCGCCCAGGTCGTCCGGACCCTGCGTCACGGAATGCCGTACGTACAGCAGCCTGTGGTCGAGGTCGATGTCCCTGAGTTGCAGTCCGCAGACCTCTCCGATGCGCAGCCCGCCCACCAGCAGCGCGAGATGGATCGACAGGCGGTAGTATTCCGGGAAGCCTTCGACCAGCGTGTCGATCTCCTGCCTGGTCATCGGCGCCTGCTCGCGTCTTTTGGACGGTCTCTTCCTCGTGACGAGGTTGCATGGATTCGAGGACAATAGCGGCGGACCCCCGTCCGGCTGCCGCTCGGTCGCGGCCCTCATCACGCGCTTGAGCAGCCAGACCGCGTGCTCAAGCGCGGAGGGACGCACCTCGTCGCATGCCTTCGCATACCATTCGTTGACGAATTCCTCCGTGACGTCGCACATGGGCGTCTCGCCGAACCAGGGGAGCAGTTTGTCCAACGCCGCCTTCTGGATCCGCTTGCTTCTGCCGCTCAGCTCCGACCCGTCCTTCTTCCGCAGGTTGGCGACGAAACGTGTCGCGTATGAGGAGAACAGGACCCTGCCGTGCATCGTCCTCGCCGACGGATGCGTCCACCTGCGGATTCCCTTTTTATGGTCGATGACGAGCGCGTGCTCCTCGTCGAGCCAACGGTACGCCTCGGTCTGGAATTCCAATCCGAATCGGCGGTAGATTCTTTGCCTGGGATTGACGGGACTCTGGTATCGGGCCTGCCAGGAGACGATCCTTCCGTCCGCGTCCTTGCGGGCGACGACGCATCCCCATTTTCGTCTTTTCCTGTCTCCGTTGGACATCGGTTGTTTTGTCTTTCTCTACTTCTTGGAAAACCATTAGAAGAAAGAGTAATTGCCTATGCCGGTGATTTTGGATAAGGTGCCATCCTGCGGCCTCGGGGATTCTATTTTTCGGGAAAATCGGGATTATTCAGAGTGGTTTTGATTGGAATTTCAACGATTTTCAGTGATGTCGCATCCCAGAGGAGAAGCATCATGCGCATGTCGCCTTCGGAGGTGCGCATGATAATGGTAGTCATGGTCCTAAGTGTCTCATGGGCTTGAGACCGGCCGGTGGCACATCGACGTGTTCGGGGCTGGGCCGATGGCTGCATGGAGTGCTGTTGTAAGGGCGGATTAAGAAGTCCCCCAGGGGTTGGGTGAACTCGAATGGGTATCGCTGGAGCCTGGGCCATGCTTCATGAGCGGTTCGGGAAATTGCTTGCGTTCCTTCTACCTTTATTTCTTCTTTTTAGTAGGTGAAAAACAGTTTCGACAACACCAGCAGCGATGAGGAAGGGGACCGCTCGTAAAAGATAAAGGTATGAAGGAAAGCTAGATACGTATTCTGGATGCAGGTAGTCAAAAATAAAGCCGCTTGCTGTGCATAAGAGTCCAACGCATACTAGGAGGACTGCAAGCGTGTGGCAAATTCGGCGCATATTGGCTCGATTCTCGAACTGCGGAGGAATGAGTTCTATTGTAAGCAAGGCTTGCCGGAGAGGCCAGGCCCAGTTCAAGGAGCGGAAGGCTTGCGTCGCTCCTGCGGCATCGACGAGAAAGTGTTCCAGCCTCTTGGTGAAGAGTCATGAGCACCCTGCTTGGGGGACCCGACATCATCGATGTACGACATACGGCATCTACGACTTCGCCCGGTTCGTGCAGACGCTTGAAAGAGCGAGGGTCATACAGGCCTCGTGGAGACGCGCGTCTTCTCCTTTGTGGGCGTTTGGGTTTTTCTGGTGGTGGTCTTGATGGACCGGCGTGTGCCTCTGGAATGATGATATGGAGGTTTCATTATATCGTCCGCCGTCAGGCCGGTTTGCGTTCGCGGGGTATTGGCATTATCCTGTAAAGGCGAAATAAGCCGGACTTCGTCCGGTTCGCTGAGGCCATCCCGTGGCATGACCGTCGAGGCCGGCGCGGATCATGTGCTCAGGCGCGAGGGCTATTATCCGATCGTCAATGGCTATAAGGATTTGTTCCTCGACCGAAAGGCATGCCTGACCGCTGGTGATGACCGGTACGGGACGGGCGCGCGTTTCGATAATCTGTACGCCCTGTTCCTGTTCGACCGTGAGTTGCGTGAACTGTTGTTTTCCGCCATCACACGGGCGGAGGCCGCGCTCAAGGCAGTATGCGCGCATGAGTTCACCTGGCTGCACCCCGACGAGGTCAACCCGTATCTCAATCCCGACTATTATGATTCCAGGTGCCGTCCGAGCGCCATGGCGTTGATCGACAAGGTCTTCAAGCGGATACTTGAATTAGACGGCAATCCGCGCAACAGGGGCGACTATGGCGGCAAGGCGTATATCCGCCATTGCATGGAAGACCACAACGGCCAGGTCCCGTTGTGGGTGCTGGCCAACGATCTTTCCTTCGGCCAGACGGTATGGTTCTTCCAAGTCCAGTCCCCGGCAGTCCGATTGGCAGTCGCCGAAAGCTTCACCGGTTTGTACGCGGACACGCACGACAAGCCACGGCGCATCACCATCAAGCGGTTGGATGGCATCTTCAACAGGCTGGTGTTCTACCGCAACCTGTGCGCGCATGACGAGCGTTGCTATTGCGCCCGGTACGATGGGCGCGCTAACGAGAACGTGTACCAGGCCATCGGGGATCTTGGCTATCTGCTTGACAAGGACGATTACCTGGAATTGTTCCGTCGCTTCTCCACATTGGTCGCACGGGTGACGTCCGCCATGCCATCGCGGAGCCAAGCGATCCTGTCTGCCATGGGCGTGTGCGAACGGGAACTGGCCGACAGGGTGGAAGCCATACTGCGCAGTTGACCGTTCCTGACATCAGGGAGTGGCGTCGCAGAAGGCTTTATACCATGAGCCAGCTGATTTGGGCTGTCTGCAATGGGCTTGTGGGATCTAGGATGGATTTGGGATGCCATTGGCGGCTGGGACGGTTGCGCGGGCCACGTATCGTTCTGTCTGCTGTCCGCCATGGAGGCGTGCTGCCGGGAATGCTTTTGGGCATCGCACATGTGGAACATCATGAAACCACAGGGGGATTGTCTTTTTCCACGCCGGTCGGCGAAGACGTTGAGCGCCGGCAGGGCGGTGGAATGTTCCCGGATTATTCTTGGGTGCCTGTAGGTGCCTTACGGAAAACGAGGCTGATTGGCAGGTTTCCCAAGATCGGAAAACCTTGGAATAGAGCCAAAAATGACCACATGTGATTATCATCAGAGGTGCGCATGATAACTGTAGTCATGGCTCCAAGTGTCTCATGGGCTTGAGACCGGCGTGGATGCCGACGGCACGGATACAGGACGGCGGATTGGTAGACGCGTAGTATTAAGACGGTGTTCGAACGGTCAAGAAAAGAGGAACGAACATGTCGATGAAGGACACGCTGAAGAAAGCCAAGATCGCGGCGATGAAAGCCAAGGACAAGGCCAAGCTCAACCCGATCAACCTGACGTTGGCGGACATCCAGAACTTGGAGATCGCCAACGGTCACGAAGCGACCGACGAGGAAGTGCTCAAGGTCATCCAGAAGGGCGTCAAGACCCGTCGTGAGACCGCCAAACTGTACGAAGACAAGGGACTGGCGGACAAGGCCGCTCCCGAAACCGCCGAGGCCGATTTCCTGGAAACCTTCCTGCCGGCGGCCGCCAGCGACGAGGACTACGCCAAAGCCGTCGCCGACGCCGTGGCAGAAGTGAACCCGGCCGGCCCCAAGGACATGGGTCGCGTCGTCAAAGCCGCTCGTGCCGCGCTTGCCGGCAAAACCATCGATGGCGGCAAGCTGGCCGGTCTGGTCAAGGCCGAGCTCAACAAGTAATCGTCTACGAGCAGCGTCTCTTTCCGCGTACGAAAAGCGGGTCCAAACAACAAACGTTTGGACCCGCTTTTCATAAGGAACGCGAATGTGCTGGCTCAACGCTCGTGATGGTCGATATGGTCGGACACCACGTCGCCGATGGTCTGCACGATCTGCACGAGAATGACGCACAGGATCACGGCAACGGTCATCACGTCGTACTGGTAACGCTGGTAGCCGTAACGGATGGCGATATCGCCCAGGCCGCCCGCGCCGACGGTACCGGCCATGGCGGAGAAGCCGAACAGGGTGATGAACGTCAGTGCCGCGCCGCGCACCAGCGATGGCAGGCTTTCGAACAGCAGCACCTTGAACACGATCTGCAGGTTGCTGGCACCGAAGCTTTGCGCGGCCTCCACCAGACTGCCGTCCACTTCGGCGAGCGACTGTTCCACCACGCGCGCCACGAACGGAGCCGCGGTGATGACCAGCGGCACGATGGCGCCCGGCACGCCGAGCGAGGTGCCGACAATCAGTCGGGTCAGCGGGATGATGGCCACCAGCAGAATGATGAACGGCACGGAACGCACGATGTTCACGATCCAGCCGAGCACGGTGTTGAGCGGTGCGTTCGGACGGATGCCCTTTTTCGCGGACGTGATGAGCAGCACGCCGACCGGCAGGCCGATCACATATGCCAGCAGCGTCGCCACAGCAGTCATGATGATCGTGTCACGCACGCCTTCGACCAGCAGTTCGCCATAATCGGCGATGAATTGCGAAACCACCTGTCCCATCTCACTTCACCTCTTTCTGGGCGGAATCATCGGCCGCCCCATTCTTCGCGCCATCCGCCGTTTCGTGCGTATGCCGATGGTTCGTCACCTTCGCGTCGGCGATCAAAGTCTTCAGAATGTCACTGTGCGGATCGGCGAACAGCGCTTCCGTATCGCCCATTTCCACAATGCGGCCTCCGTCTATCATGGCCACACGGTCGCAGATGTTGCGTGCCACGGACAGCGAATGCGTGATGACGACCAGCGTCACATTAAGTTCACGGTTGATGCGACGCAGCAGGTCGAGGATCTGCGCCGTCGTGGTGGAGTCGAGCGCGCTGGTGGCCTCATCGCACAGCATGATGGACGGATTGTTGGCCAACGCCCTTGCGATGGCCACGCGCTGCTGCTGGCCGCCGGACAGCTGGCTGGGGTAGCGGTCGGCCAGATCAGCCAGACCGACCAGATCGAGCAGATACCGCGCACGTTCCTCACGATTGGCTTTCGGCGTGTGGTTGAGTTCCAGCGGGAAGGTCACGTTGCGCAGCACGGTGCGCTGTTGAAACAGGCTGAAGTTCTGGAAGATCATGCCGATTCCGGCGCGCACGTCCGCCAGCTCCTTGCCTTTCACGCCGGTGATGTCTCGTCCGTCGATGAGCACCTTGCCGGAAGTGGGGCGTTCCAGCAGGTTGATGCAACGCACCAATGTCGATTTGCCCGCGCCGGACGAGCCGAGAATGCCGAAGACCTCACCCGAATCGATGGTCAGGTTAATGTCGTGCAGCACCTCATGCGCTTCGGCGCCACTGCCGTAGCTTTTGTGCAGATGGTCGATCTGAATCGTCATAATGTCCTGTTCCTAATCGTGTTCCATAACAAGAATGCCGCAGGGTAGTATACCTGCGGCATTGAACTCCTACTGCCGAAGCGGGTCTTAGAAGACCGGAACGACAGCGCCCTTGTAGTTCTTGTTGATGTAGTCACGCACCTCGTCGGACTTCAAAGCCTTCTTGAGCTCCTTGGTCTTGGCGGTGTTCTCATTGCCTTCCTTCACCACGAGGATGTTCTGGTAGGTCTTCGCGGCCAGACCGTCGGCCTTCTCGGTGGCTAGCGTGTCCTTGGTCGGGTCGAAGCCGGCCTGGATGGCGTAGTTGCCGTTCAGGGCTGCGATGTCGACATCCTTGATGACGGTCGGCACGACGGCGGCCTCAAGCTCCTTGAACTTCAGGTTCTTCGGATTGGAGGTGATGTCCTTCGGCGTGGCGTTGATGTCCTTCGGATCCTTCAGCTTGATCAGGCCGGCATCCTGCAGCAGCAGAAGCGCGCGGGCCTCGTTGGTGGCATCATTCGGCACGGCCACGGTGGCGCCGTCCTGAAGATTCTTCAGCTCCTTGGTCTTGCCCGGGTACAGGCCGAACGGCTCGAAATGGATGCCCTCCACGGACACCAGATGCGTGCCCTTCTCCTTGTTGAAGTTGTCGAGGTACGGCTTGTGCTGGAAGTAGTTGGCGTCAACCTCGCCATCCTCGGTGGCGGTGTTCGGCTGCACGTAGTCGGTGAACTCCTTGACGACCAGCTTGTAGCCGTCCTTCTCGACGAGCGGTTTGACCGCCTTGTTCAGAATCTCCGCGTGCGGGGTCGGGGAGGCGGCCACGGTGATGGTCTTGTCGTCCTCCTTGGAGGCGGCACCGTTGGAACCGGAATTGCCGCAGCCTGCCAGGCCGAAGGTCGCGAGCGTGGTGACGGCGAGCAGTGCGCCGAGAATCTTCTTGTTACGCATGGTTGAGTTCCTCTCTCAATTTCGCTACACGGCCCGGACGCTTACTGCGGTTGCGGGCCAACGATTGACCAATATAGAGGAACCTGTGACGGCAACACGTCGCGCGCTTATCGGAATTATTTATAAAGGGCGCAAAAACCGCAGGAATATGCGAAAAACAGACTTGTGAATCGTAAATAATCTTGCGGAAACACCATCATATAACGCCGAAATGCTTAAGCGCGTTGGCTATGCCGGCGTCGTCGACGCTGTCGGTGACGTAATCGGCCGCCGCTTTCGGCTCGTCGGTGGCGTTGCCCATTGCCACGCCGATTCCCGCGAATCGTAGCATGTCCACATCGTTGCCGCCGTCGCCGAATGCGATCGCGTTGTCTTTCGTCCAACCGAAATGCTCCAGCATCACCTGCATACCAACCGCCTTGCCTCCATCGGCGGGAATCAGATCGGTGAAAGCGGGATGCCATCTGACGCCGCGCACGTTGCTGCACATGCTGGCGATTTCGGCTTCCATCGTCTCGTCCACATACGGGCTGATTTGGAACGTGGAATGGTTTGCGATGCGTTCGCGCGGATCATGCACGTCGATTTTCGGCGCGGTCTTGCCGAGACTGTTCCACGTGCGTTCCAATGCGGCGTTCGTGCGATTGAAATACCCATAGTCGCTTTCCGCATAGTTGGCGACCACGTCGGCATGCGTTTCAAGCCAGTCGGTGATCAGCTTCACGTCGGCCTGGTCGATTGGATGCCGGTAGTCGAGACCGTCGCGCGTGGTGCAATACTGGCCGTTAAGTCCCACGATGCCGTCGAACGTGACGGGAATGGTATCAAGCACCACGCCCATGTAGGAGGGTGCGCGGCCCGAACAGATGAACACCTTCACGCCATTGCGCTGCAATGCATGCAACGCGTCGACGGTGGACTGCGGCACCACATGCGTGACGAAACTTGTCAACGTGCCGTCGATGTCGAAAAACGCCGTCTTGATGTCCTGAGCCATGCTGCCTCCATGAAAAACCATGTCAAACCCGGTATCCAGCTTACGAGGATATGTGCGAAAACGTCGTGCACGGCACGGAACACGACCACGAAAATAGGAAAAACGGCCGGATGTGCCTACAATCGTCAACCATGAGCGAACATATCGAAATCACGCCGGAGATCATCGAAATCAGGCACTATCTGCATGCGCACCCCGAACGCAGCTTCAAGGAATACGAGACCAGCGCCTACATTGAGAAGCTGCTGCGCGCACACGACATCGAAGTGCTCAACAATCCGCTCGAAACCGGCGTGGTCGGACTGATCCGCGGCGACCAGCCGGGACCACGCATCGCATTGCGCGCCGACATCGATGGTCTGCCCATCCAGGAAGACACCGGTCTGCCGTTCTCATCCGTCAACGACGGCGTGATGCACGGCTGCGGCCACGACCTGCACATGTCGTACATGCTCGGTGCCGCGTTCTGGCTCGCCAAGCGCCGCAAGCGCATCAGGGGGTCCATCAAACTGCTGTTCCAGCCCGCCGAGGAACTTGGCCTCGGCGCGAAGGCCATGGTCGACGCGGGACTGCTCGCCGACGTATCAGCCGCCATCGGCGCGCACAACAACCCGAACTACGCGCCCGGACAGATCGCCGTCGGCCCCGAACCGATGATGGCCGGCTGCGTGAAATTCCATGTAACCCTGCACGCCACCGGCACACACGCCGGCTATCCGCACAAGGGCACCGGCCCGATCGAGGCGCTCGCCACGATGGTCCTCGCATTGCAGACCATCGTGAGCCGTAACGTCTCGCCGTTCCATCCGCTCGTACTGTCCATCACCGAGATGCACGGCGGCCACGTGTGGAACGTCGTACCCGACAAGGCGAGCTTCCAAGGCACCGTACGATACTTCCACAAGTCCGACGGTGAACTGGTGGAGAAACGCTTCAAGCAACAGGTCCAGTCCATTGCGGCCGGTTACGGCATCACCGCCGACATCGATTGGGACGATTTCCAGAACCCGCTCGTCTCCGATACGGAACTATCCAAGATAGTCGCCGACAACGTGCGCGATTACGCCCAGCTCGAACCCATCCACCCGTCGATGGCGGGGGAGGACTTCTGCGATTTCATGCCCGTCACCATGCCGGTGTTCGCCTTCATCGGTTCCAACGGCGAGGAAGGCTGCCCGGATTGGCACAGCCCGCATTTCGTCGGTCTTGACGAATCGCTGCAAGCCGGCGTGGAATTCTACGCCAACGCGGCGCTGACGGTGCTCAACGAACTGTCGTGACGCCACGTGCGGAACGCCGTAATCGTAATTTTCATAATCGTAAAAACATAACATATCCAACAAATCAACGGTAGGTTAGGCAGCTATGACAGACATTCGCTTCGCACTCGCCCAAATCGACACCTGCGTCGGAGACCTTGATTCCAACGCCGACAAGGTCATGCGGTACGCGCATCTCGCCGCTCAGCAGGGCGCGCAGGTCGTCGTGTTCCCGGAAATGACATTGACCGGATACCCCATCGAAGACCTCGCCCTGCGTGCCACCTTCCGCAAAGCCGCATGGGACAAAGCCAACTGGCTCGCCACCGAACTGGCATCCGACAGTCTCGGCGAACTATATGTGGTGGTCGGCACTGTAGGCACCGACCGTGAAACCTCCAAACCGCGCAACCGACTCGTCATCCTGCACGACGGCGTTGTCTGGGCCGGCTACGACAAGCATTTCCTGCCCAATTACGGCGTGTTCGACGAATTCCGCATCTTCAGCCCCGGCAACAAATCCATGGTGCTCGACGTGAACGGCGCGCGCATCGGCGTGGCCATCTGCGAGGACATCTGGCAGGACGGCGGCCCTGTGGCCGAACTCGCCAAGGAGAACATCGACCTGCTGCTGACCATGAACGGTTCGCCATACGAGGAAGGCAAAACCGACACCCGTCTCGACCTCGCGGTGCGCCGCGCGGCCGAAGTGAACGCCCCGATGATCTACCTGAACCAAGTGGGCGGCCAGGACGACCTCGTCTTTGACGGCGGCAGCTTCGTTGTGGACACCGACGGCACCCTGCTTGAGTGCTCGCCGATGTTCATGGAGGATCTGAGCTTCTTCGACTTGGACACGTCCGCGGAGCATCAGAAGGTCGGTACGATCGCAGCCAAGCCCGATCCGGACGAGGAAGTGTACACCGCCTGCGTGCTGGGTCTGAAGGATTACATGGCCAAGAACCATTTCAAGGGCGTGTGCCTGGGCCTGTCCGGCGGCATCGATTCCGCGCTCGTGGCTGCCATGGCGGCCGACGCGGTGGGCGGCGAGAACGTGTACGGCATCTCCATGCCGAGCATGTATTCGTCCGACGGATCCAAGGACGATGCAGCTGATCTGGCGCGCAATATCGGCGCGCATTATGACATTCAGCCCATCGAGCCGCTGTTCGTCTCCTTCCAAAACCAGCTGGAACTGGAAGGCGTCGCCGCCGAGAACCTGCAGGCGCGCATCCGCGGCGTCATCGTCATGGCCTACTCGAACTCCAAAGGACTGCTGGCCGTGGCCACTGGCAACAAGTCCGAACTGGCATGCGGCTATTCCACAATCTACGGCGATGCGGTCGGCGGCTATGCGCCGATCAAGGACCTGCTCAAGACCCGCGTGTGGGAGATTTCCCGCTGGCGCAACAAGGCTGCCGCCGCCGGCATGGGCATCGGCGGTCTGCATGTCGTCGGCAACGAGCAGGGGAGCGCGGGCACTCCGCTGCCGGATGGTGTGATGATCCCCGTCAACTCGATCGAGAAGGCGCCGTCCGCCGAATTGCGCCCAGGGCAGAAGGATTCCGATTCGCTGCCGGAATACGCGCTGCTCGATCAAGTATTGGCGATGTACATCGAGCATGCTCATGGCCGCGCCGAACTGCTGGCCGACGGCTTCGACGAGGCGACCGTCGACACGGTCATGCGATTGGTCGACCGCGCCGAATGGAAGCGTCGCCAGTATCCGCTGGGACCGAAGGTGACGGCGCTGGCGTTTGGACGTGATCGCCGTCTGCCGGTCACCAATGCATTCCGCGAATAATCGGCGATCGCAAGTAGAACATCGAGAGCCGAAGGAAGCCGATATGGAAAAGCAGTGGTATTTCAACACCGTCACCGAGCAGCCGGAATTGGGCATGATCTCTCCGGCAAGCCACCGCATGGGGCCGTACAGAACCCGTGAGGACGCGCTCGACGCGTGGAAGATCGTGCAGGAACGCAATCTCAAATGGGAGGAACAGGACCGCGAATGGAAACGCTGGTCAGCGGACGGCTCGGCATCTTCCGAAAAGTGAATTCCATATGAAAACCACGCCCGATTGTGATTTATGTCACTAATTTCGGGCGTGGTTTTCAGGCTTTTCGCAGATGATTGCCGTTACAATCGTGAAGTAGCGACGGCGTAACGATGCGTCGCCAACCGACACCCAGTAAGGAGTGGAAATGGCAGCAGTTGATGCAACGGCGGTCTCCCAGGAGGAACTTGAGGCTAAGGCTTGGGAAGGCTTCACCGAGGGCAACTGGCAGAAGGACATTGATGTCCGCGACTTCATCCAGAAGAACTACACGCCATATGAGGGCGACGAGTCCTTCCTGGCTGACGCCACCGACAAGACCAAGCACCTGTGGAAGTATCTGGACGACAACTATCTGTCCGTGGAGCGCAAGCAGCGCGTCTACGACGTGGACACCCACACCCCGGCGGGCATCGACGCCTTCCCGGCCGGCTACATCGATTCCCCGGAAGTCGACAATGTGATTGTCGGTCTGCAGACCGATGTGCCGTGCAAGCGCGCCATGATGCCGAACGGCGGCTGGCGTATGGTCGAGCAGGCCATCAAGGAAGCCGGCAAGGAGCCCGATCCGGAGATCAAGAAGATCTTCACCAAGTACCGCAAGACCCACAACGACGGCGTCTTCGGCGTCTACACCAAGCAGATCAAGGTAGCTCGCCACAACAAGATCCTCACCGGTCTGCCGGATGCCTACGGCCGCGGCCGCATCATCGGCGATTACCGTCGTGTGGCCCTGTATGGCGTGAACACGCTGATCAAGTTCAAGCAGCGCGACAAGGACTCCATCCCGTACCGCAACGACTTCACCGAGCCGGAGATCGAGCACTGGATCCGCTTCCGCGAAGAGCATGACGAGCAGATCAAGGCCCTGAAGCAGCTGATCAACCTCGGCAACGAGTACGGCCTCGACCTGTCCCGCCCGGCACAGACCGCACAGGAAGCCGTGCAGTGGACCTACATGGGCTACCTCGCCTCCGTCAAGAGCCAGGACGGCGCCGCCATGTCCTTCGGTCGTGTCTCCACCTTCTTCGACGTCTACTTCGAGCGCGACCTGAAGGCCGGCAAGATTACCGAGACCGACGCACAGGAGATCATCGATAACCTGGTCATGAAGCTGCGCATCGTGCGCTTCCTGCGTACCAAGGATTACGACGCGATCTTCTCCGGCGATCCGTACTGGGCGACTTGGTCCGACGCCGGCTTCGGCGACGACGGCCGTACCATGGTCACCAAGACTTCGTTCCGTCTGCTCAACACCCTGACCCTCGAGCACCTCGGACCTGGCCCGGAGCCGAACATCACCATCTTCTGGGATCCGAAGCTGCCGGAAGCCTACAAGCGCTTCTGCGCCCGAATCTCCATCGACACCTCGGCCATCCAGTACGAGTCCGATAAGGAAATCCGCTCCCACTGGGGCGACGACGCCGCCATCGCATGCTGCGTCTCCCCGATGCGCGTGGGCAAGCAGATGCAGTTCTTCGCCGCTCGTGTGAACTCCGCCAAGGCCCTGCTGTACGCCATCAACGGCGGACGTGACGAGATGACCGGCATGCAGGTCATCGACAAGGGCGTCATCGACCCGATCAAGCCGGAAGCCGATGGCACGCTGGATTACGAGAAGGTCAAGGCCAACTACGAGAAGGCCCTCGAATGGCTGTCCGAGACCTATGTGATGGCTCTGAACATCATCCATTACATGCACGATAAGTACGCTTACGAGTCCATCGAGATGGCTCTGCACGACAAGGAAGTGTACCGCACCCTCGGCTGCGGCATGTCCGGCCTGTCGATCGCGGCCGACTCCCTGTCCGCATGCAAGTACGCCAAGGTCTACCCGATCTACAACAAGGACGCCAAGACCACGCCGGGCCACGAGAACGAGTACGTCGAAGGCGCCGATGACGATCTGATCGTCGGCTACCGCACCGAAGGCGACTTCCCGCTGTACGGCAACGATGATGACCGTGCCGACGACATCGCCAAGTGGGTCGTCTCCACCGTCATGGGCCAGGTCAAGCGTCTGCCGGTGTACCGCGACGCCGTCCCGACCCAGTCCATCCTGACCATCACCTCCAATGTGGAATACGGCAAGGCCACCGGCGCCTTCCCGTCCGGCCACAAGAAGGGCACCCCGTACGCTCCGGGCGCCAACCCGGAGAACGGCATGGACTCCCACGGCATGCTGCCGTCCATGTTCTCCGTCGGCAAGATCGACTACAACGACGCTCTTGACGGCATCTCGCTGACCAACACCATCACCCCTGATGGTCTGGGCCGCGACGAGGAAGAGCGTATCGGCAACCTCGTTGGCATCCTGGACGCCGGCAACGGCCACGGCCTGTACCACGCCAACATCAACGTGCTGCGCAAGGAGCAGCTCGAGGATGCCGTCGAGCATCCGGAGAAGTACCCGCACCTGACCGTGCGCGTCTCCGGCTACGCGGTGAACTTCGTCAAGCTCACCAAGGAACAGCAGCTCGACGTGATCTCCCGTACGTTCCACCAGGGCGCTGTCGTCGACTGAACGGCACAATCAGCCAAATGAAAGCCGCCGCATGAAACGACGGTAATGCGAAGGGACGGAGCTCGTGGCTTCGTCCCTTTCGCTTTTCCCATATCGTTTTCCCATATGATTGGGATGGCAGATGAAAGGGGACATTGATGTCTGAACATATTTTCCGTTCCACGACCAGACACATGCTGAGGGATTCCAAGGACTACGTCAACCAGACGCTGATGGGAGGCCTGTCCGGATTCGAATCGCCAATCGGCTTGGACCGTCTCGACCGCATCAAGGCGTTGAAAAGCGGCGATATCGGTTTCGTGCACTCGTGGGACATCAACACTTCCGTGGATGGTCCTGGCACCAGAATGACCGTGTTCATGAGCGGATGCCCTCTGCGCTGCCAGTACTGCCAGAATCCGGATACTTGGAAGATGCGTGACGGCAAGCCCGTCTACTACGAAGCCATGGTCAAGAAAATCGAGCGGTATGCCGATTTATTCAAGGCCACCGGCGGCGGCATCACTTTCTCCGGCGGCGAATCCATGATGCAGCCGGCTTTCGTGTCCCGCGTGTTCCATGCCGCCAAGCAGATGGGAGTGCATACCTGCCTCGACACGTCCGGATTCCTCGGTGCGAGCTACACCGATGACATGGTGGATGACATCGACCTGTGCCTGCTTGACGTCAAATCCGGCGATGAGGAGACCTACCATAAGGTGACCGGCGGCATCCTGCAGCCGACCATCGACTTCGGACAGCGTCTGGCCAAGGCAGGCAAGAAGATCTGGGTGCGTTTCGTGCTCGTGCCGGGCCTCACATCCTCCGAAGAAAACGTCGAGAACGTGGCGAAGATCTGCGAGACCTTCGGCGACGCGTTGGAACATATCGACGTATTGCCCTTCCACCAGCTTGGCCGTCCGAAGTGGCACATGCTGAACATCCCATACCCGTTGGAGGACCAGAAAGGCCCGTCCGCGGCAATGAAACAACGTGTGGTCGAGCAGTTCCAGTCGCACGGCTTCACCGTGTACTAAACGCCCGTCCTCTCAATGGCTTCCCCATATTCGCTGGATATGCGGAACGCCTCATATTGGTCCATGCCGCCGACTGAATCGATGGCATGGACCAATTTATTCATACGCTGAAAAATCTTCACATTCGACGCGTGGCAAAATGGTTCGAAATACTACGAAATGCCCTTCTCTGTCGTAGCCTTGAACTATGGCAGACATCTTTGATTTTCCACGAGATGCGCGCAACGTGGCGCGCGCCGATGGCAAGGGAGCGGATATGGGCGGCGAAGCCCCACAGACCATGCTTATGCGACCGCAGGGCGTTCCCGACCAAGTCTGGAACGCGGTGCTTTCCGTGGACTGTATGCGGCGTTTGAAAGGCATGACATACCGTGAGATTCCGGTGCCCAATTCCATGGCGAACTTCGGCATCGGCGTCGCGTTGGAATGCGATGAAACATACGCATCCGGCTGGATCATGATCCTGTACTCGCTCAAATTCCGAGAGGACTGGCACTCCCACTGGCGTTGCGTGGCTTTCGCATCCCTGCCACTGCCCGACAAGGAGGACGACTGCCTGACTCCGGGCATGTACTGGGACATGATGATGGAACGTCTCAATCCAAACGATTCCGAACATGTATCCGGCACCGTCACAGTCACCCAAAACACAGCATTCGGCCATGACCCCGATGTGCCCAGGGTGGGCTGCGAGATCCGGGTGTCTTGGACTCCACTAGACTATGCCGATGGAGGCCTTGACGCCGGCTCCCAAGTCGGACAGTGGGCGTCGTTCCTCCGGTCCATGACGCAATCCGAGGAGGAAAACCCCGTTGACTGACGAGCCGAAGCTGCTGGCGGAACCGCGCGAAGGCGTGCCCAACGTGATCGACACGTTGCCGGCATTCCGTGACTATTGCAGTGAGCTGGCTTCCTCACATGGCTCCCTTGCCGCGGACGCGGAACGCGCATCCGGCTTCCGGTATGGGCATGAGGACTGGTTGGTGCAGTTCAAACGCGACGGAGCCGGCATCGGCCTGCTCGATCCGCAGGCGCTCGCCGCGGCCGGGGCGGATTGGAACGATTTCAACCGTGCCGTCGGAGATGCGGTATGGATTCTGCATGATTCCCTGCAGGATCTTCCGGGATTCGACGAACTCGGCATGGAACCGCAACGGCTGTTCGACACGGAAATCGCCGCGCGTCTGCTGGGATTGAAACGATTCGGACTTGCCGCCGTCACCGAGCACTTTCTTGGACTGACCCTTGCCAAAGAACATTCCGCGGCTGACTGGTCGTATCGTCCGTTGCCCCGTGACTGGCGAAATTACGCGGCGTTGGACGTCGAACTGCTCATCGAGCTTGAAACGAAGATGCGCGCCGAACTCAAACGCCAAGGCAAGATGGAATGGGCCCAGGAAGAGTTCGATTACGCGCTCAAAGAAGGTCTGGGACCACGCAAGGAGCATCCGATTCCCTGGATGCATGTCTCACACATCACTGAAGTCATGCGTGACCGGCAGGCGCTGGCCATCGTCCGCGCGCTATGGACCCGCCGTGACGAACTCGCGCGCGAATACGACATCGCGCCGACCCTGCTATTGTCCGACAGCTCCATCATCGAAGTGGCGAAACGCAAACCACACAACGCTGCGCAATTCCGTTCGATTCGCTCCATCAACGAACGCGTGCGCATCCATACCGATTCCGAACAGGACAAGATGTTCGAACGGTACGCGCCGATTCAACGCAAAATCAAACCGAGCATGTGGAAGAACATCATCCAGGACGCGCTCGCCCTGCCGCCAAGCGAATGGCCGGACGTGGACGGCGGCGCCACGCGGCGTCATGAATCGCAGTCCGCTTCGGCTCCCAAATCGATTCGCGTGTGGAAGGAACGGTATCCGGAACGTCTGCAAGTGCTCAACAGGGTGCGCAAGGCGGTCTCCCAGATAGCGGAGGACACGCGCACGCCTGTGGAAATCGTCATCAAACCGCAGTATTTGCGTAACCTGTGCTGGACGGACGAACCTCGTAAGCGTGACGTCGCGCGATTCCTCGGCGAACAGGGCGCACGCGATTGGCAGGTCTCCCTAGTTGCAGAGTCCGTAAGTCGCGCTATTATGTAGAGGTTGCCTAACGGCAGAAATATGAAGAACCGTATTTTTCAGGAGCGCAAGCGTGAAAATCAGCGTCAGGAATCTTGAGCCGACCAAGGTGAAGCTCACCGTCACCGTCGACCCGGAGGAGTTCAACCCGTATCTCGACGAGGCTCGCAAGGAAATCGCAAAGCAGGTCAACGTGCCTGGCTTCCGTAAGGGCCACGTGCCCGGCAAGATCATCGACCAGCGTATCGGCTTCGGTGCCGTCGCCGGCGAAGCTGTGAACAACGGCGTGCCGGAGCTGTATTCCAAGGCTCTTGAAACCAAGAAGATCCACCCGATGGCCCAGCCGGAGATCGACGTTCAGGACGTGCCGGAATCCGCCAAGGATGAGACCAAGCTGAAGTTCGTCGCCACCGTTGAGCGTCGCCCGGACATCGAACTGCCGGCTCTTGACGGCATGGAGATCGAGGTCGCCAAGGCCGAGGTCACCGATGAGGACATCAACAACCGTCTGGAAGCCCTGCGCCAGCGTTTCGGCACCCTCGTGAGCGTCGACCGTCCGGCCGCCAAGGGTGACTACGCCAACATCGACCTCAACGCCGAAATCGACGGCGAAACCGTCGACTCCCAGGAGGGCGTGAGCTACGAGCTCGGCTCCGCCACCATGCTCGACGGCCTGGATGAGGCCCTCGAAGGCCTGTCCGCCGGTGAGGAAACCAGCTTCGAAGGCACCCTCGAGGCCGGCAAGCACGAAGGCGAGAAGGCCCTGATCAAGGTCAAGGTCAACTCCGTCAAGGCCGAGGAACTGCCGGAACTCGATGACGACTTCGCTTCCGAAGCCTCCGAGTTCGACACCCTCGACGAGCTGAAGGAAGACCTGAAGAAGGTCGCCGCTCAGGATGCCGAAGGCCGTCAGGCCACCGCCGCTCGTGACGCGTTCATCGCCAAGCTCGAGGATGGCCTCGAGATTCCGGTGCCGAAGGGCGTCAAGGCCGAAATGGTCGAGCAGCAGCTCAAGAACGTGACCGCGGATCCGTCCAAGGCCACCAAGGAGCAGAAGGCCGAAGCCGAAGAAACCGTGGAGAAGGAACTGCGCGACCAGATGGTGCTCGACGTGCTCGCCGAGACCATGGACGTCAAGGTCTCCCAGGGTGAGGTCTTCAACTTCCTCGCCTCCATCGCCCAGCAGTACGGCATGGACCCGAACGCCTTCATCCAGGCCATCATCCGCAACGGCCAGATCGGTTCCGCCGTGCAGGAAGTCGGCCGCTCCAAGGGCCTGCTCTCCGGCATGCGCGCCGTGACCTTCAAGTCCGAGGGCGAGACCCTGGACCTGAGCGCCTTCCTCGGCGAAGCCGCTGAAGACGAAGAGTCCGAGAGCGTCGAGGCTGCTTCCGCTGCCGCCGCCGTGGCTGACGAGCTCGCTTCCGACGAGAAGTGAGACCGATTGGCCGCCTGTGGGCGTTGTATTGACGCAGCACATGCGATAAAGGCTGGAATCCTAAGGGTTCCAGCCTTTTTCTATGATTCCTTTGCCTTGCTTTACACTGGAATACAGTGTGTGACTGGAGGAACAATGAATCAGGGATTCGCGGTGGTTGATTTCGAAACCACGGGATTGAGTCCGGCGAAAGGCGATCGGGCCATTGAGATCGGCTTGGTGCACGTGGCTCCGGACGGCACGCTCGAAGACGAGCATGAGACGCTGATTCATGTGGATCGCAGTGTCGGTGCCTCCTGGGTGCACCATATCACCGCGCGCGATCTGCTGCACGCGCCGGATTTCGAAGGCATCGCACATGAACTGCGTGACCTGCTTGCCGGCCGCGTGTTCGTGGCCCACAACGTGTCGTTCGACTCGCGGTTCCTGCTCGCCGAATACTCGCGCATGGGCGCCTCCATACCTGTTCATCAGAGCACTATGCTGTGCACGATGAAACTGTCGCGGTCACTGATTGGTCGCGGCAAGCTTTCCGACTGCTGCGACTACTTCGGCATCGCCAATGAGGATGCGCACAGCGCGTTGAGCGACGCGCATGCCACAGCGCTGCTGCTCGGACGGCTGCTGGAAGCCGATCCGAATTGGCCCGGCTTCCAGCGTCGTCTCGAATCGGCCGCGGATGCCGCGGAACAGTGGCCCACATTCGCCGCATTGCCGAAAGGGCAATGGCTGCCGCGTGGTACGCACGCCGCGGCGCACGCCAGCTGACCTTCGGACATTGGTCCAGCGGGGGAAGCGATTTCTAATATCCAAGCTCGGAACTTGCAGGAACTAGGACAGCAGGAATTTGATTTCGGCGAAGAATTCGCGGACCATGTTGTTCACCAGCATATCGGGCGGTGAACCGGCCGCGATGCCTTGGGCTTCGTCAAGTCCATTGTCATGCGCGATCTGCAATGCGCGGAACATGTGGAAGTCATTGGTGATGATGCCGACGGACGCGTTGTCTCCGGCAATGAGCTTCTTGCTGTTGACGATATTCTCCTGGGTGGTTTTCGACTTGGATTCCTGAAGGATGCGGCCTTCCTCAATGCCATGTGCCTTCAGATAATCGGCCATGCCCTGTGCCTCGGGGAATGGCTCGTTCGCGCCCTTGCCGCCGGAGACGATGCAGATGGTATCCGGACTGTTCCGCAGATAATCGGCCGCCGTGTCCAGACGATACCGCAAGGCCTTGCTGGGGCCGGACTTGCGCACCTGCGCGCCGAGCACCACCACATAATCGAGATGCTGGTCGCCCCGCGCATGCATGTTGCTGATGATGCACCCCTCCACCGTGCCGAATATGGCGATGCCGATGCACACCACGGCGATGATGACCCCTCGTATGATGCGGGGGAGCGCCACCCACCAATTGGCGGCGATTCCAACCGCGAGGAGGGCGAAAACGGCGGCGATGACCAGCCAGACCTTCCAGAAGCCGGTACCCGAATGTGTCTTCATCACGGCGAACGCGTAGAACGCCGACAGCAAAGCCAGCGCCATGCACAGAACGGTTCCTATTTGCCGTGCCATCGTCTTCATGCCAACCTCTTATCGTGTGGTGGTATACGCCGCTTGAAATCCATGGTCAAGCGTAAGCGGAATGGGGTTGCGGATTGTTGCGATGCGGACGATGTAGACGATTCTTTCGCAAATGTGACGTGTATGCTGCTGATGCGTTTCATATGCGAAACGCTGGCGGACATGGGAACATGGCGTCCGTATAATGGCGTGCGTCGCTCCTGCCCGGGCCGCGCAGGTCGAGGAGCGGCCCACGGCGACCGCCGCGATCTCCAACTCACGGTGCGCGGCATCGACCAAAAGGACTTCATCATGGCACGGCCATCCTCGCAACCATACCTCCACGACTCTTCGGCGCAAGCTTCGGAACAGGCTCCGCAGGCACGACCGACGGCATCGACCGCAACCAAGTGTGCGACACGCGGATCACTGCGATGGCGTGTGATCGACATTGCGGTCGGTGCGGCGGTCGGTGTGATGTCGGGTGTGATGTTCTGGGTGTTCGATGGCCTGTCCTATGGTCTGTTCCCGCTGCTGACCCTGATACTTCCCGGTTCGGCGGCGCTGTTGCATGCATTGTTCTACTTTCCCGCGACGCTGGGTTTGTTGATCGTGCGCAAGCCGGGCGCGTCCGCCTACGTGCTGTTGGTCGCCTCGTTCGTCGAAGTGGTGCTTGGTACGAAATACAGTGTGAGCCTGGTGGTGATCGCGCTTGTGCAGGCGCTTGCCGCCGAAGCGGTGTTCGCGGTGTTCCGCTACCGTCGTTGGACGCTTGGCGTCACGTTGCTGTCGGCCGTGGCGATCGGCATTGTATACAACTTCTACCTGTTGTTCTTCTATTACCAGGCGTTTTCGTTCTTCAGTCCGCGTGGACTCATCGGCACGGCATGCGAGTTGCTGAGCGCGGTCGTATTCGCCGGGTTCGGTTCGTGGGTCCTCTACCGAGCCTTGGCCAAGTCGGGAGTCCTCACCCGCTTCGCCTCCGGACGATGACGCATGCTCGGGGGAATTTACTTTGATTGGTCGGCGTGCCGGAATGTGAACCAGGCGAGGAGCTGCTGCTCGCTGACGGGCTCGAAATCCCACGCATCAAGCCCCACATTCACGCTGAGCGGATCGGTGCCGTCGGGAATGCCTTGATGCGTATGACCATAGAGCAGCCAACCTTCGGTGGTCGGCGCCACATCGGCGAACTTGTTCCAGTTTTCCGGCCAGTTGCCGTGTTCTTCGGCCAATGCCGAGAGCCTGGGGAAGTGGCTCATG